>Ga0080004_1231790_pt1 | contig 29441 bp, 29 predicted proteins | sample WasSprMetagenome_FD_69207 | JGI IMG/M metagenome (GOLD analysis project Ga0080004, IMG submission 69207) | Sulfidic aquatic microbial communities from Washburn Spring, Yellowstone National Park, USA - WS (SPADES assembly) (version 2) | ecosystem: Environmental > Aquatic > Thermal springs > Hot... | reverse complement strand
CCTCTGTGTCTATGGGTAGAAATGCAAATATAGCTGTATATATGTAGCCTTCTCGAACAGTCTTAGCTCCAGACTCAGCTCTAGTAACAAGCGCTATACCCACTCTCCAGCTCTCGTAAATCTCTAGAATACCCCTGTCCACAGCACCACTCCTAACTCCCCTCTCTCCTTCCTCACGCTCCTTAAGGCTCTTCCTCAAAGCGCTTAAGAATATCTCCTACGAGTATTAGTAAAAAGAATAGCGCAAGTAGGATTAATGCAAGTAGCATAAGGCTAGTCAAGCTCTGTGCGCCACACTACAAGACTCTTTTCTAAGCTAATAAGGTTAGTGCCCTTGGCTACCGCTACTCAGCTGAGTACATCCCCATGTATAAAAGGACAGCTGCAAGAGTCTTCAAATCCACAACAGTGTCTGCGTTAATGCTATTGAGGAACTCCCCAGGCTTCATATACACAACGCGAAGTATCTCCCCAGCTTCTGGCGAAGCCCCCACGTACCTCAGCCTTTTAGCGATAAAAATTGCCTGAACCTCATCACTGTACCCAGGAGATACATAGGCGTTTGCGATTTGAGTAAGCTCTTCAGCTACATAGCCTGTCTCCTCCCTAAGCTCTCTCTGCACAGCCTCCTTCAAGTCCTCTCTAGGCTCCACTCTACCAGCAGGGAGTTCTAGCAACCACGCACTTACAGCAGCCCTCCACTGCTTTACAAAGACGAGTCTACCATCATCGAGAACAGGTATTATGACAACAGCTCTACCAAACCTCACCAAGTCCTTCTCCAACCTCCTACCCTTGTACATGACAATCCTTCTGTATAGCGAAACCCTTCTACCCTTACACAAAAACTCGTCACTCACAACACTCGGAGCCTCCTCTCCCAAATTCAATACCCCTAGTCACAACAACGCTAAGCTATTGTACTAGGTCTTTAACACTAAAAAGCGTTGCTAAGCTAAGACTCTGCTGGTGATGAAAACCCGGTTTCAGTTGACAACAAGATGATATAGAGTTACCCTACTGAGAAGCCCATTTTTAAAGCAGAGGCGAGTGGAAATGAACACTACGCTAATTCTAATAGCAAGCACAAGTCCTTTGCGTTAAAGTGGTGTTTAGAGGAAAAAGAGTGGGTAAAGGGTGTGTGTTTAAGCTGTTGGAATGTACTGCTTCAGATACTTAATAGAGTTCTCTAGGTTTGCCAACACCTCGTCGTCTGGGGCCTCAAATGGAGGTATGTACTCTAAGAGGAGGAGCACCTCTTTAGCTCCTGAAGCATCTATTGCCTCCACAAGCTTGTCTGGCTTTATGATGCCTAGCTTGTTGAACTCTTCTGTAAAGGGCCAGTGCCTATCGCCCTTTCCATCTGTTTGCTGTATGTGAACAGATGGTGAGTGAGGTGCGAATCTCTTTAGCCACTCATAGGGGTTTGCCTCAGCACCACTTAGTGTGCACTGGTGTCCAACATCAATGTTGAGCTTAACAGCTACCCCTGGCCCCACATTAGCTCTATTCAAGACCTCCTCAGTTTCAGCCATAGTCCACGGGGTCTCTCTCGGCACAGGCATGGGCTCCCATAGAATCATCTCTAAGCCCTTCGCCTGTGCATATCTCCTCAAAGCGTTTACTAAGTCAAATAGTGCAGAGTCTATGTATACCCTCCTAGAGGAGTCCCTATAGTCTTTAACATTCTTCGCAGCTATATGCCCGCCTGTTGCCTTTACACCTATCTTCGCGGTAAAGTCTACAGCCCTCATGTACCAGTCCAGCGCATCTTGCCTCATAACAGGGTCTGGATGGGATAGCAAGTTGAAGGAGTAAGCAGCTAATCCAGTAAATGTTGAGTGCACTACAATACTATACCTCTTCACGGCATCCATTATGAGCCCCGCCATGTGCTCAACAGCATCTTGCGTGGATCTAGGGTCTAGCAAGTCAAAGGAAAACTGAACATACTTTACATCGAGTTTAGCACTTATTTCAGCCCACTCCTCTGGTAGGGGCCACCTCTTTACAGCTCAGCTTAGGTTCAGACCTAGGGTAACCCTAGCCATACCTCCTCACAAGAATAACTCTAATTTGCAGTGTATATAAACTTATTTAGCATTACAACTGTTTAACGAAGTGCCATGCTGTTAGCGTACACAAGCTTAAATAGTGCATCATTGCTAAGACGCTAAAAGCCCTCTGTCAACATGTGTTAATAGAGTGGAGCACACCCTAGTACCTTACAGTGACTGACTTTGCTAAAACACTGTACACTCCTCTACTCACAGTATCTACTACAAGACCCCACCAGCTAATTACATCAAGCCCTATGACCAGGTCGCACTCTAGTCTCCTGAGAAAAGGCTCGTCAACTATGTAGAAAACAGCTGTTTTCTCAATAACCCCACCCCCTATGACAGCTCTGTCAATAGCGCATATAGAGTCTACAAAAACCCTCCCCACACCCTGAACATCTACAGCAAACAACTTCTCAAGTCTCTCTCTACAGCTAAGCTCATAGCCTATTCTCGAAGACACAAAGCTGAGAAGGTGTTTTTGTGAAACCAGTGCTCTTCCATAGGAAAACCTATCGCCTTTAAATAGCCCCACGAGCGCGTAGGTCATGAGCACCACAGATTGTTAAGTCACTAGCTGTAGAATGGGTAAAAAATAAAATAAGTTTTTACCTAGTAAAGCTGTAGCTCATACCATATTGTTGAGTAGACCCCGCGCAGCTCAACGACCTTGCTACCCCCTGTGTAAGTACGGTAATTGGTCGAAGCTTTCTTCCAACGTTGTTGAGAATCCATGTAGATACGCTTCTCTTTGTGCTTATGGTTATCGTAGCGTTTATCCCCTCGACAATTGTTGGCCCAGAGCCCCAGTTACCAAAGTTCGATATCTTTACTCCGTATAGACTGCTGAGAAGGTCTTTTGTTAGGTTCACAGATGTTGTGAAGAGCTTTTGCTTTGTGTCAAACTTGTATATAGGCATGTTGCTGTTTAGCGAAACCCCTATTGTTAGCACTAGAATCCTCTTAGCATCTGCAAAGCTACTTCCTTCAACTACGTGCATAGCTATGGTTGCCCAGCCCCCTAGCAAAGTGTCTTTAACCTCTATAGTGATGTTTCCAAAGGTGAACCTCCTGTTCCCAGGAACCCTGTTAAGACAATGCTTCTCGGCGTGTTGACTATGAGGACACACCTATCAACATCGCTACAGTCCCATATGAGCTCTTCAGTATCAGACTTTATAATGCCCCCCTCAGGTGGCGGCACTTCTGAAGGGCTTATGTAGCTAATTGGCGTAGTGATGTTGTCCACCACAACAGCTGCTCTATGCACTAGCGGAACGTAGTAGGGCACATCGAGTAGAGTATCACTTGGCATATTCCACGCACCTGCTCTCAGGGTTGCGACAAGCCTTATCTCATCTCCCTTAGTCATCTTCACGCCAACAACTTGCTTAGCAGGCGATACATCTCCTCTGACAAACAGCATGTGGGCTGTTAGCATTAGCGCCATTCTTGCTGGGTCCTGATCAAAATCGAGAGTGCCTCTCATCCTAGTAGAGTTCCAGCTAGCTAACGCTATGTGCCCAGAGGTGTAGGGGCCGTAGCTGTACGGCATTATAGCGTCCCAGTCCTGAAAAGCTGCATACGCAGCTAGAAGTACAAAGCCCTCTGGTCTGTACATGTTTGGAGCTGGGTGGTTATACTCACTAATTGTAAAGGGCTTGCCTAGGACGCTTCTGAGGGCTAACTGGGATATGGTATTAGATCGTGGGTTATTTACCATAACATCGTTTAGCACATACCAGTTGTTTCCAGAGCCCACTGGGTACCTCCAGTAGTGGTGAGCATCTATAGCATCAAGGTTTGCTAGTATGTTTGGAGTCCCACCCCAAGCAGATTGCGTGCCAATTATGAGGGCCTTGACCCCGAGCTCGTTCTTGAGGTAGCTGTACATCTCTGTAAAGTAGTTGTAGTCTAGGTACCACAAGAACTCCGCCCAATCCATTCGCGCTTACCGAGAAGACCTAACTGTGATCACATCTGCATAGTTAAACACGTCCACAGTCTTCTCCTCTAGGTTTTCACCAGGCTTTAGAGTATCCCCCAAGACTTCCTTAAGTTCTCTGTAGAGTCATACTTAGCTATTAGAAAATCGTTCCACCTCTCCCTCAAGGCATCCCTAAAGACTTTTGGAAGCCTGTCAATAGCTCCATTAAGCCACCCAAAAGTTATGCCATACTCATTCAGTATCTCTACAAAAGCTACAGCGGGGTCTTCAGCATAGGAAAGCCCTGTGTATGGGTTCACGTGGGTGAAGAGCTTCATTGCAAACTCCTTGGCAAGCTGCTTTGCAGGTTCGTAGAAGAATGGCAGGGTGTGCTGGTCCTTGACAGCCATATTGTTTACTTCAGAGGGTAGGCCGTCTGCTGAGGAGAACTGCCTATAGCACATGAGGTTTATGTTTATGTATATTCCGTTCCTCTTTAGAGCAGCAACAAAGTAGTCAAGCCTATCTAAAGCATCTTGCCTAAGATTTCTAGTCCCAGGAGGCTGGAAGATGTTGTTAGGCTCCCAGTTAGTGTCAAGAGCGTGGAACCTAACGAGGTTTATGCCGAATTTCGCAAGCCTAGCAGCTATGGCGTCAGCCTCTTCTTTTGATGGAAAGGCCCCAGGACCTACAACACTAACACCTAGAAACCTTATCCTCTTCTCACCAGCGTAGAGATGGCCATCGGGCCCAATTGTTATGTGTCCATATTTACCAGCTGGCTTATCTAGATAGCTAGAGAGGCTTGTCACAGTCTCTAGAGAGTCATCCCATGGCAGATAGAATGTGAAGAGGCTTGCGGACTTTGGGGGCTGTGGAGCTGTTGCTGTGGTTGTAACTGTAGTGGTTTTTGTCACAGTTGTTGATAGGGTCACAGGCTTCTCAATCTCTGTGGGTTTGTGTCACTACTGAGGTTAGGGTTTTGTAGGCAGTTGTGCTTTGAGTTATTATAAGCACCTCTGTAAAGGTCTTTGAAGCGTAGGCTGTGCTTATTATCGCACTTGTTACTGTGCTTGGCAGTGTTATTGTTGTAGTTTGAGTTAGAGTGCCTTTACCAATAGAGCCGATATAGTATCCAGTGACAGAGGTTATCACAATGGCTACAACTACTATTGCTACGAAGGTGTATCTGCTGAGAGCCACATGCACTCACCATCTACATTTAATCCCCCATACCTGGGCTGTTAATAAAGTAATATGAGGTTATATATGAGTTTTTCAGTAAAAACCTTATAAAGCTATACAGTGTTCTAAGATATGCTTGCAAGCTCCTCGAGGGTCTTATGATAGCAATGTTTTTAACTCTCCCCCTTAGCACATTAGATACACAGTGTTGAGAAATGAGTGTAACTGACAATAAGGTTAAGTCCACTTTGGCTAAGATGAGTATAGAGGAGAAGGTTGCTCAACTCCAGTCCATGCCTCTGGACATGCTCTTAGATGGAAGAGAGCTCTCAGAGGAAAAAGTAGAGAAGTTTCTGAGGCATGGCATTGGGGAGATTATGCGTATTGGTGGCTGCGGAGTAGGCCTATCGCCAAGGGAGGCGGCTAGAATTGCTAATAAGGTGCAGAGGTTTCTAGTTGAGAAGACTAGGCTGGGGATACCTGCGATAATTCACGAAGAGTGCTTAGCAGGGTTGTTGGCCCCCACAGCCACTGTCTTTCCACAGGCAATAGCTCTTGCCTCAACGTGGAACCCAGAGCTCGTTAGTAGAGTAGCCCTGGCTATAAGGCAGCAGGTATTGTGCATAGGGTCTAGGCAGTGCCTATCCCCTGTCCTAGACCTCTGCAGAGACCCTAGGTGGGGTAGGTGTGAGGAGACCTATGGTGAGGATCCCTACCTCGCAGCCGCAATAGGGCTTGCCTATGTCACTGGGCTTCAGGGCGAGAACCTGAGGAATGGTATTGTTGCTACTACAAAGCACTTTGCAGGTCACGGCTTTCCAGAGGGTGGGAGAAACATCGCTCAAGTTCACCTGGGCTTAAGGGAGTTTATGGAGCAGCACCTCCACACCTTTGAGGTTGCTATAAGGGTGGGCAAAGCACTCTCAGTAATGCCTGCTTATCACGAGATAGATGGAGTTCCCTGCCACGCCAATAAGTGGCTCTTGACAGATGTTCTGAGGAGTCAGTGGGGTTTTGAAGGAATTGTGGTGTCAGACTACTTTGCTGTTCAACAGCTTCACACAATACATAGGGTTGCAAAGAGTTGTGCAGAGGCGTTTAAGACAGCTCTAGAGGCGGGGATGGACGTGGTGTTTCCCGGCATGGAGTGCTTTGATGAGATTGTGCAGGCAGTTAAAGAGAGGGTCATATCAGAGTCGCTTCTTGATAGAGCTGTTGAGAGGGTGCTGAAGCTCAAAGAGGCTCTAGGGCTCTTCGAAAACCCCTATGTAGATGAAGCTCAAGTCCCCGAGGTGCTTGATAATGAGGTGCACAGAAGGCTAGCACTAGAAGTAGCTAGAGAGGCCATAGTGCTACTTAAAAACGATGGTGTGCTACCCCTGCCAAAGAACTTGAGGACTGTGGCTGTAATAGGCCCTAACGCTAATGAGCCTAGGAATATGCTGGGGGACTACCACTACGATGCTCACTTGGCTAAGAGCACCGCATCTGTCAAAGTGGTCACAGTGCTTGAGGGTGTTAAGAGTAAGGTGTCTAATGAGACGAGGGTGCTCTATGCAAAGGGCTGTGACATAAGCTCTCAGGATAGGAGTGGTTTTGAGGAAGCGCTCAGAGTTGCTAGGGAGGCGGACGTAGTTATAGCTGTTATGGGTGAGAAGAGCGGCTTAGACCCCACTTGGTTTGGTCTAAGGAAGGAGGTGGCGCAACACACAACAGGTGAGGGTGTTGATAGAGCGAGCCTAGGTCTTCCCGGGGTTCAAGAAGAGCTCATAAAGGAGCTTCACAAGGTTGGTAAACCAATAGTGCTAGTGCTCATAAATGGCAGACCTCTTGCAATAGCAAACATCCTGCCCTATGTAAACGCTGTTATAGAGGCGTGGCTCCCAGGGGAGGAGGGCGGTACTGCAATAGCTGATGTGATATTTGGCGATGTTAACCCCAGTGGGAGGCTCCCAGTCTCAGTTCCAAAGACAGTTGGACAGGTGCCAGTGTACTACTCTAGAAAGCCATCGTCGTTCAGGGATTACATTGACGTCGATTCAAAGCCTCTCTTCCCATTTGGCTTTGGGCTGAGCTACGCAGAGTTTAGGTATAGAGACCTTGTTGTTAGGACACCTGAGGTTAAGCCATTTAGCTTTGTAGAGGTAGAGGTGACTGTAGAGAACGTAGGTAAGCTCGCTGGTAAGGAGGTGGTTCAAGTGTACGTATCGAAAGAGTACTCAGAGGTCACAAGACCTGTGAAAGAGCTCAAAGCATTTAAGAAGGTACACCTAGAGCCTGGACAAGCAAAGAAAGTGCTCTTCAGGATACCAACAGAGCTGCTAGCTTTTTACGACAAGAATATGAATCTGGTCATAGAGCCTGGAGACTACAAGGTTCTAATAGGAAGAAATGCTGAAGACGTAGCCCTCGAAGGCAGATTCAAAATCGTTGGAGAGAAGCTGACTATGCGCTATAGAAGGCACTACTTGGCTGAAGCCCTAGAGATATGATCAAATATAGCTTTCTGTGTACAGATGAAGAGCTTAAGTAATGGCCAGACCTACTGAATGTACTATGCCAGCTCCACTGCAAATAGTATTAAATTTACTACAGCTGTCCTGAAGTGTTGTCAGACTTGGTTTAACGCTTTGCACACCAATTTACAGTATAGTCAATTTAGAGTTATGAGGTTAACTTACAAAACTAGGAATTGATTTGCATTTGACAGCTTACAAGACTGGCTGAGGGGTGGACATGAAGAGCAGGCTCGTCTTAGCCATAGTCATAGCAGCAGTTCTTACCATAGGTGTTTACATGATTACACACCTTATTATGCATAGGAACAGAGCACGTGAAGTTACCTTAACATAGGTAGAGGTCAGCAGACGTCACATTGAAAATAACACGTTTTTCGTTGTATACCTCAGCCTTCCACCTACAGAATCCCTGTTTCTGGCCATCTCTAAAAACATTAGCAGAACTATAGCTTATGAAACAGGTGGGGCTGTGAACATAACGCTTTCTCTCTGCATCGTGAGCTTCAATGATGTAGATGAAGAGCTCAGGGGTGTGATGAGCAATAGAACTATGTTTCCTGTTGTAGGCTTTTACACCACAGCGAACCTCTCAAGAGTTAGGGCAATTCAACAACAATTTGATATGTACGGTAATTGCTATATGTTTAAGGAGAGCCTTATTCCACACATCTATGTACAATACATGCGTGACCTATATGTGAGATATAGAGATGTTATAATTCCCGTATACAATGTTCCTAGAGTTCTCGTAGTAGTAGAGACCCTTAGACCACCAAAGGTACGCGTTAATGAGACTCCTGTGATGAGCTTTCTCGACGCTAAGTACTACTTGGTAATCTATGAAGGCGTTTATCGCCTTGCATGTGCGAATTTCTATACTAGAGAGTTGCCAATAATTGGAATGCTTGTCGAGAACAAAACGTTTGCAATAGTGTTCAAGCACTTCGTTGTACGTGGGGATTCTCTACCAATACACAGGAGCATAACAGTTTTACATGTGGTGACAGGAAATGTGACAGCAGTGCTGCAGATAATGAAGTATGTTTATGAACAACTACTCAGCGGTCAAGCACCACCCCATGAAACAGTAACTAAAGTGATAGAGAGTGTTGTAGACTTTGTAAGGCCCAATGCAAGTCTTGAAGTAATTGACAGTATTATTCAAAACGATTTTAATGATGGCTGGAGTTATGGAATTTTTGGGACACCAGGCTTTGTGGTATGGAATAGAGAGGGGCAGAGGTGTAGTAACTGTTGGCTATGCACAAGCATAGGACACCATAAACATCATAAAGAAGTATCTGAGTTAATCATTGTGATATAGCACGGCATCTGACATTACATTATCTAATCACTATAACATTTTGCTAATAGAGTTGTAGTAAAGCCCTACCACACATCTTCTTTTACTCATCAACTCTGTTCTGAAAAACCTATAAGCTTTGGCATGGCTACAGCAACATCATTGCTAAAAAGTCTTTAATGTGAGGGCTGTGCTACAATGACGTATACAGTTATGGTTAGATTGCCACACCTTGGACTATTAGCACTTGCAAGTGCTTCTGGAGGTGTTGGCGTGGGCTCAAAGGTTTTGTGGACCAAGGCTGGTGCTGTCGCTGTTCAAGGCTATGCAAACCCTTCTCTAGGAATTGCAATACTTGAGGCTCTGAACATTGGTATGAATTCCAGTGAAGCTTTGGAGGTTGAGCTTAGTAGAGATAACGACAGAGAACTTAGGCAAGTAGCAGTGCTAGGAGCAAGTAGCAGAGTAGCTACATACACAGGAAGCGCTGTAGCCCCTCATAAAGGTGCATATGTATATAGTAATGCTGTTTGCATTGGCAACACTCTTAAGGACAGCTCAATACCTGAAGAAATGTGTAGGTACATATCTGAACAAAGCATGGCATCAGTAAAAGAAGCTGTAAAAGCACTCATCATTGGGCACAAGCTTGGAGGGTCTAGAAGAGGTGACAAAAGCATTGCTATACTAGTCATTAACAACACGCAACGCGATAAGGGCTATGACAGGATTGTTGATGTGAGGGTTGACTACAGCTCAAAACCCTTTAACGCTGTTGCAAAGACTCTGAAGATGCTTGGCATGTGGTAGCCTCATGAATTATGCCCACTCATCACAATAATTTACAAAACTGCAGAGCTCTTAGACACATATAGTGACGCCTATACAACACCTTAAAAGTCTCCTAAAAGCTCAGCACGCTCAGATCTTTGGCTACTGCATCGCTGTAGAGAGAAAGGAATTTAACCGTATTTTAGTTAATAATTTATTATGCCTCAGAATAATATTGTATATAGATCCACTTAAATGTACAAAAAGATATTGTCACTTATGAGATCTATAAACAGAAAGATGCATAAGAAATCGTCTCTAATATTATTGATACTGATACTAGTTCTAATAGTCGTTCTAGTAATTCCAATACTATCGTTAATACTACCAATGATTTCACGAAGACAGCAGGAAACTATGCAAAGAGTTGAGAGTGTTGCAGTTCCACCTTTATACATGTTCGTAACATCACTTGGAAATAGCATTATGTACAGAAAGTTTGATGGCTTGAATTGGAGTCCGTGGAAATCACTTGGTGGTATAGCTGCTGATGGTCCTAGTGCTACTTATCACAATGGTAAGATATATGTTGCTATACGTAGCCCTGATAATGGTATTTGGTACGGCTATATAGATGTGGCTTCTGATACCTTTAGTGGTTGGATACGCTTACAAGGATTGACACCTTCTAGACCCACAATCGTTGCTACACATAATGGAGTCTTTATGTTAGTCAGAGGATTAGCAAACGATGTACTGGTTTATCCATTGACATGGGAGAACGCAACTTGGGTTAAGCTAGGAACTGGAGTAACTTCAGACACTCCTGTAGCTACAGCTATTGACAGCAAAATATACATCGTTGTTAGGGGTCTAGATGGTGCTAGCCTATGGTATGGAGTGCTAGACACGGATACATGGACATTCTCTAGCTGGTTCAAACTCGACGGTGCAACAACTGCAACACCAGCCCTCTGCGTTGACAAATCATCTAGAGCTTTGTACATTGCAATCAAGGGTCTCGATGACATGGTCTACATTAACATGTACACTGAGTCTCTAGGCTGGCACGGTTGGATCCCTACTCGTGGCTTAACTGATCAAGGCCCAGCAATTCAAGCTGTTAGGAGCTGGCTCGTGGTAGCGGTCAAAGGGCTGGGGCGAGATATTTGGCTTGGTGTTAAGGGGCTTGATGGTATGTGGAGGTGGACTTCTATCGATGGTTTAACAGATTTTCAGCCAACACTCGTTAGTACTGAGTAAGCAAATAATTGAGTTAAAGTTAATTAGTTCATTATTTTGAGCTTGATTCAACTTCATTTTTGCTCTTCGTGAAAAGGACAACTTCTGTTTTTATAAGGCAAAGCTCTTTGAGAATAAGTGAAAGTGCAGAAAGAAATGCTGAGAACAATAGCAACCTTTGATATGTAAATCTAAACACTTTATCTAGTATTGATGTTGGAAAAGCGAAGTACAGTCTTTTGTGTAGTCTTGTCTCATACCCTAAGCGATTTGCATAGTAAACCAGGTCTTTAAGTCTGATTTCTGAAATGTGTTCCGAATACCTAAAGCCCAAGGCGTTCTTAACTCTCTCATTAGGAAAGGTTATGAGGACGCTTTTCCCTGCAACTCGAAATATGCTTAGGATAGCTTTTGAGGGTTCTTCTAGATGCTCTAATACCTCGCTACAGATTACTAAGTCTGCTATGCCTTTTCTAAAGGGCAGGTTGTGAGCATCACAAAAAATCCCTATAACACCTCTTTCCTTAGCTTCACGCAGATAAGACTCCTTTATATCACAGCAAATGTACATTTCAACTCTGACACCAGCTCTCACTAAAAAGTCATATAAAACACCTTTTCCACATCCGACATCGATCAAAATGCTGATACTGTCACCAACATGCTCCTTAACAATACTCACAATTTCATCATACCTAGGTTTATGAAATAGCTTTGCTAGGTAGGTATTTGGTCTTGGATCTGGCTCTCCTATTGTAGACACAGCTTGTTTTATTACACTAAAAAGCCTGCGCAATATATCCACCACCTCTTTTCACTCTTTTCCAAAACTTAATTGTGACATAGTTAAATGCCAACACCTCTAGTGCTAGTGCGGATACTAAGAGAAAGTGTTGAAACGTTGGCTGAAATTTGCGAAAGATGTAGAGGCGGTAAGTCATCTCATATATGTTAAAGACCTGCGCTCTAATAACCCTGCTCCTTCCGCCGTTTGTAACAGTAAGATCACCCACCGCTACTACTGCACGCGCAGCTTCACTCACATTAAACTGTCCACTATAAAGCCCTATGCCAAGAGCTATGAACAGCCCTCTCTTATTTAAAAACTCTCCAGTTCTGCCTAATAGTTCTCGAGAACCTGCATTAACATTGAAGCTAATAGTTATGTTTGGTTGCACTGTAGAAGGAACTATATTAAATGCATACCAGTCCGTGTCTGTCATTATTATTAGATTTATATAAGATACCTTGCCTTGGAGTAGCTTAACCTCGCCACTAACTTGAAAATCAGGCTGAATGACCTCATTAAGAGGTGTGGCAAGAACTGTCTGTGTATAGCCATTTTCAGCAAACTTTACAGCTTCAGTGTCAATGCCAATATACTCTTTAGCACTCTCAACATATTCAAACACTTTAACACGGGTTTTTCCCTCAACATCCTTAATCGCATAAGGCGTTTTTGGCTGCATATTGAGTATTATCTGAGCTGAGCCACTAGCATTAGCTATGAAGAAAAAGTGTCTAGTCATAAGTATAGGGTACGCGTAATCATATTCAACTCCTTCTACATCGAGTGGTAAAGGTATTAACACACATTTAGGATTAACAGTTATACTATAAGGTATAGCGGTCGCATTTAATATCAGGTAGACTCTGTCATACTTGTTAATTCTTGGAACCTTGATGACAACTGGCGAATTGATGTCAACAATTCTCTGTGATACGATAATTTCCGTATCGCTTGTCATAAAGCTCAGTAGGTTTAAACCTAATACTGCTGAAGTCAAGGTCATTGCAATAACTAGTAGTATGGCCAGGAGCTTTAGCTTCTTCATTAACTTCACCTCTCTATGCCTTAACAACAGATAGTAGTATGGAAATCAAGATGGCACGAGCAACAACTACCGTGAGAAGCCCTAAGTGTGTGCCTAAGGGTAGTCCTGGAAACCATATTAGGATATGAAGTGTATCAACAATTGTAAAGCCTACTAGGATCAGGACCTGGTAAGATAATTTTATGTCTAGCGTTGTCAATGCTGAGAATATGAAGAACGGTATTGAGACAATGGGGTTCCAAAAAGCTGAGAATGTGAGGTAAGATATCATAGCAAGTGACACCATCTTCAATGCTGTTTGCCTACTATGATGAATACGCGAAGACATTATAGAGAATAGCAAGAAGAAAAGCATTTGAAGTCCAGAGCTTATGTAACGAAGTTGGGGATAGTTCCAGGAGTATCTGAAATGGTCAATGTTAGATGGTGTATAGATGTAGAGAAATTGGTGGACATATATAGTGGCTTCATAGGTTGGGTGAAGAAAGCCTGTGTGCAGGAAGTAGCCATCAAGAAGAGCAAATATAGATTCGCTAGGACCTCTAAAAAAGTGCTGAACATATGTACTGAGGTACATAATTGGGTCTAGTGCTATAAAAGGTAGTGATGCCAGGAAGACTACTGTTAAGAATGTGCTTACCAGCACTACTCTCTCCCAGCCTTTAAACAACATGAAGGCAGGTACCAATAGCAGTGCACCGTGGATCTTAGTGAGAAGAGCTAAACCACAAGAAAATCCTGCCCCTACCGGATTACTACTAATAATAGAGTAGAGACTGAGAATAAGCCAGATAGCTGCTAGGAGATCAGCATGAGGGTTAAACATAGTGACCCAAATCATTGGATAGTGAGCAGCTACAATACATGTTATGATAAATGCCCTTCTACGTGTTGTTATACCTTTAAGGAGCTTGTACAAGAGAATTAGGATAGTGTTGAGTAGTATGAGGTGAAAAAGCATTATGCTCTCTGCATTATTGAAGACCCTGTAAAGTAGTGTATATGGCAGTTTTCCGAGTGGTGGATAACCAGGTCTAAAGTCTACGTAATAAGTTAACCCGGTATTCATAACATACTTATCGTCAAAAAGCCAGGCAAGAACAAAATGTTTTGAGTGTGAAGTTGTAAATGCGATTACAAGCATAGTGTTGTATATTATCAACGCTAGCATCTGTCTTACCGTTAGCTTAGGCAACTTAAATAATAACTTCTTGCGATGTTTAATGCTATGCATTGTGCTCCCTACCTTCTTCTTGACAGCCTTGCCAAGAGATCTGAAAGTTTCTTGCTACTAAGATCCCAATAAAAGCTTTGTGCCCACATCATCGCATTTTTAGACATTTCTAATCTCAGTTTTTCATCCATAAGGATGCGTAGTATAGCTTTAGCCAGTTCTCTGTAGTCTCCATCAGTAACAAGCAACCCTGTTACATTGTTCTTTACGCAATTGACAAGCCCTGGTATTTCATATCCAACAACAGGTGTTCCACATGCTTGTGCTTCGAGAGTAGAGATGCTAAATCCTTCCTTCATTGAGGGATTAACAAAAACTGAGGCTCTTCTAAGAAGTTCACATTTCTCCTTTTCACTGACCTCCCCTATGATGGTGATGCTTGATTCAAGTCCACTTTTTTTTATAATATCTCTCAGCTTCATATACACTTCTTTATCGCCTTTGCCTGCTATTATGCATTTAACACTAGGTATTCTTTGTCTTACAATTTCTATGGCTTTAACAAGATGCTCCAACCTCTTATACTTTTTAACTCTACCAACATATACTACAAGTAAAGGTTCTTTATCTAAAGCACTACTACAGCACATTCCTAGCCTCGGGTTATATGCAGGGTGTATAACCGAAATCTTGTGCTCAGGAAACCCGAGTTTTATAAGCTCTTCTTTTGTAGACTCAGAGACGGCAATCACATGAGTTACAAACAGTGAATAGAGCTTTAGGGAAAGCTTTTCATAAACATACATCAGTAGAGCTATAATAGGTGGGAGCTCCTTAAATAGTGTTTTGCCATGAATATGATGTACAATCACTATGAGAGGTTTTAGTAATAGCTTTGACAGGATTAGAGGCCATACCGTGGGAAACTTACTAATATTCTCGATAATTATGTCATAACTTCTGAAAAATCTTATGAATTTAATCAATGCTATTGGGAAAAAGAACTCATGCTGCGTTATTGCATACTCTAAGTAGTTTGAATCTCGATAAACGCCCGTCTCATTATATGAAGTTAAAATCAAAGTTTTTTGGTCTTTGACACGGTTAATGATTTCATAAAGATAATTCTCTGCTCCGCCAGCCCTCTTACGCCTTATGCTTATTGGGCTGATAATCAGCACATTCATTAAAGACCACTTAAGCTATGTCCTGCTTGCTTCAGCCCAATACTTTGAGATACAATATTAATAGATATTACCATAGAGTAATATAAAAAAACGTGTTATTTTAAAGAGTAATATAAAAAAACGTGTTATTTTAAAATTATTTTTTATTAGGTATTAACTAGTTGTGGCGTTGAGTCTGCTGCTCCATTAAGGCTACTCCAGCCAGAGAACGTGCCACTATCAACATCTAACACCCCATACCATAGGCTAGCACCATCTAGACCCCTAATCACTACATAGACTTTAGTACCCATAACAGCAGCTCCTGGCGTATCAAGCGTAGCACCTCCTGCAAGCTTGGTCCAAGAGCCGGTTTTTATTGAGTAAGCCCACACATCACTAGCACTACCCCTAACAATTATGTATACTCCCTTAGGCGTTGCGACAGCTACAGGTCTTGATGGTGATGCTCCTCCAGTTGCTGTCCAACCACTAAAGCTATTAGTTGTAGTGTCTATGAAGCCATACCAGATACTGCCATTACCGTCTCTTCCAGTAACATACACCTTACCGTCGACATATGCTGCGGCTGGACCATCAGCAAACACACCACCGAGTGGTTGCCATGAGCTCCACGCTGTATCGTTATTCACATTGTACCACAAATCACCTTTTGATGCTTTTGCAATGAGGTGTAGCCTTTGCAACGTTTGATATACTATAACTTGTGGTACTCTTAGAGGTACTGTGACAGTTATTGGAACTGTTGTTGTGACAGTTGTAGTGGCAGGAGAAGTTATTGTGCGGGTTAGTGTAACTGTTACAGTAGTTGTTGCAGTGTAAGTTGTAGTAATAGTGGTGGTTATAGGTTGTGGTGTGATAGTTGCTGTTGGTGTAGTGCCTGTTAGTACCTTTGCCCACTCGCTTAGTGCATCTACTAGGCTAATGCTACTCGATGTTGTTGCGAAGTAGTACCTGTTTAGAGTCCACTGTACATTGACTGTGCATGGGAAGGAGCTACACCTGTTTGTGTACAACTCTGTTCCAAACTCTAGTGACATTAAATACATGTTCGTCAGTGCACCCCCCACATAGCTATCAGCTATCTTTATGAATTCATAGTAGTCAAATACAACGTGCTTACCTACATAGTTCGTTGTTGACCTGAATGTGAAGAACCTCCAGCCAGCATCAGTTCTACAGTCGTACATTACAAATGTTTGATACACTAACTGTCCATCAACTAGTATCGGGACGACGTACTCAGCTACTCTTGCACCAGCTGGGGATCCACCTTCAATATATAGCTGAACCATTATCTCGTAGTCTTGAGGACCTGCTGCTCTAGCGTTGTCTCCGTCTGTGAATATCCACGCTTCAAAGGCAAAGTTGTTTCCAGGAACACCGGTTGTGAGGTCATAGTATACACCTACAAGTATTCTCGGTAGTTCTGAGATCCTCTTTGGTAGTTGGAGAAATTGATGATTTATTATTTGATTGCCCCAGGGCTTTGCACCATAGATGACTTCGTGATAAGCCATTGTGTTGTACTTTGGATGCTCCTTTATGGTCCACTGGCTGTCAACAACTACTCGACCACTAGAGATGCTCATTGTTGTTGAACCAGTCCCTATCCTAGACGCATAAGTGCTGTTTTTATAGAGGTGCTCCCAACCCCAGACATTTGGATCCATTGTCGCATTACCTATTTGAACCACGGCCCACAGGTTAGGGCAACTCCAAACGTTAGAACAGCACTGTGAACCATCACAGTACACGCTAGCTACGCGCCCTTCATAAGCACTTGTTGTTGGAATTATGTTAATCACATCAAATGTTACCTGTGCTGAGGTATACTGTGTTACTGGTATTGTCATGATTACTGCTGGAAAAACTATTGCTAATATTAGCACCGCTGTAATTATAAACTTCCCTACATTCATATACATACCCTTTCAAGAACTCAGTTTTTAATAAAGCTAATAAATTTAGTCTCTACTAAGATACTATAAAATAAAGAACGTATAATACAAAAAATAATATACATAGATAGAAAACACTCAGAAAAACTCAGGCTATTATAGATATGCTGTTATAATACTCAGGATTACTCAATTTCACTGTATTAAAGAGCTTTTAGCTTCATGAATGTAAACAGCATTAGACTTTTGTTTCTTATTGGTATCAATTGCTTTGCGCCTCTTGTAAAGAATTGATAGTGTCATTATGCATAAAGCGATTGCCATCATTGTCACTATCGAAGTCGGTGGATGATCCTCTTCCTGTTGAGTAGTAGCTGTTAATGGTATTGGCGTTAATCTTGATAAAGCATCAATGTGTAACTTAATAGCATATACTTCAGAAATAACGTCTGCTTGAGGAACATACTTAGAGCCGCTACCTATTTTCAGGCTTCCTGCCGTATATACAACACTATCGTCTAAGTACATTGCTCCATGAACTAGATTAGCACTATAGGTTAAGTCACAGCTAAGGCATATTTCATAGACAAGATCTAAGTCTGTATTGAATATCGTTATGTAGTGTCTGCTAAGACCCTCAAAGCTCTTGATGTTACTAACAACAATGAGACTATTATTTACAACACTAGCTCTCGTGAATGTGCCTGGTATGTTCACCCGTTTAACTACCTTCAAGTCCTTTGATACTTTAACGACATTGCCCACACCAGCTATGTAACCATTTCCATTTAAATCGAATGCAAGAGCATATGGATATTCGTAGACATCTAAATCGAGCAAGGAGATGCGCTTCAAGTCTCGTGACAACACCTCAACTCTCCAATTTCTTCGCTCAGCATTTAGGCCTACAACCCAGATGTGACTAGTTACCGGGTTCACACCAATACATGTAGCAACATCACCTCCTCCAATACTGGGATTAGAACGATAAATTTTAGAGGCATTTAAGCCACCAACAGGAATCATCTCAACAATCCATTCAACGTCATCTGTATTATCAACACCTGAAAAGCCAGCAACATATACAAACTGATCATAAGCAGTGATCGCAATTGCATGCGATCTATAGTAAGAAAACCTATAACCAATCAACGTAAGGTTAGGGTAGAAAATAGCCACAAACCACCTAGAAGCTCCACTAACATAGATATAGCCAACAACATAAAGAAGACCCTCTACAAAAACACAGTTATAAGCAGAACCAATGAAAGCACCATTCCAAGAACTGACTAGCTCACCATTAAATCTATTCCTAGCTTCAACAAATACGGTTCCAGATCCATTAACATACTTAGAACCAACGATAAAAATAGTACTGTTATAACCACAAACACCAAAAACAAGAGAGTAACCTTCAACACTACTCCTGAAAACAATAGAAGAATAAGACATGGCATTAGCATCAAGGCTGTGTAATAGCATAAATATTAGTATTGATACTAGTATTGATGCTGAGTTAACCCAACGCAAACAAGCATCCCCTTAAAAACTAAGTGCAACTGTGGCTTGCGTAGAGAAGCTCAGTACTATTATGGGTGCTAGCACTATCATTATTGACAAAACTGTGAGTACTAGCCTCTTTAAAACTCATTCGTATCTACCTACTGGAAAGACTTTATACAAAGTGTCAGATAATAAGTTTTTTTATTAGATGTCTAATAACACAGAAAAAAAAATAAAGCTTCTAAGCTTAGTTTTGCATATGAGGTGAGTGGTGGTTCATGACGGTAGATAAGAGGGCTCTGTATACAGCATTGCCACTAGTATTAGCTCTACTAGTTTACGTAACGCTTGTAGCGGTACCGATATCGCCGCATAAATTGTTAGCACAGATACCTTCAGTAGAGTACTATGTTGAAGGTGGCAAAATCTACATGAGGTTTGAAGGGGTATCCAAGCCTATATATTTCGTGGGTGTTAATTGGTTTGGTTTTGAATTAACTGATTACGTTGTGCATGGACTATGGGCAAGAAATTGGGAAGATATGTTGAGACAAATAGCAAGCCTACAGTTTAATGCTATACGTCTCCCATTTTGTCCACCGTCTGTAAGGCCCGGTACAATGCCTTCAACCATAAACTATAATTACAATCCTGACCTTCGAGGGTTAGACTCTGTCACGATAATGGAGAAAATAGTTCAGAAAGCTAGCGAGCTAGGTATATTCATTATATTTGATTTTCACAGAATTGGATGCACTGAAATTGAGCCCCTATGGTATACAGATTCCTTCACAGAGCAAGACTTTATCAATGTATGGATATCTGTAGCACAGAGGTTTGGCAAATACCCCAATGTTATCGGTGCAGACATTAAAAACGAGCCTCACAGCGTCTCGTCACCTCCAAACTGTTATTACGATGGAAGAAGTGCTACATGGGGGATGAACAACTCACGCACTGATTGGAATTTAGCTGTTGAGAGAATAGGTAATGCAATTCTGCAAGTAGCTCCACATTGGCTAATAATAGTTGAAGGCATACAATATACAAACCCAACTTCAGATAACGTACCATTATATCCAACAGCAGTATACTGGGGTGAAAACCTTAGAGCCGTAAGACACTACCCAGTAAATCTACCACAACATAAGCTACTGTATTCACCACATACATACGGTCCCGACGTATATGTAATGCCATATTTTAATGATCCAAACATATTTCCAAACAACCTACACAGTATATGGAATCAGAACTGGGGCTATATCAGGCGAGAACTGGGGTTACCGATATACGTAGGAGAATTTGGAGGTAAATATGGGCATGGGGGAGATTCTAGAGATCCAATATTTCAGCAAAAACTTATTGACTACTTAATAGAGAACGATATATGTTGGTGGACATACTGGAGCTGGAATGCAAATAGTGGTGATACAGGTGGTATATTAAGAGACGATTGGATAAATATATGGGAAGACAAGTACCAGAACCTAAATAGGTCAATACAATACTGCCAATCCAAATATGGTATAATTAAAGCACCGTCATATACTGTTACTCCAACAACTACTACTATAACAACTACTTCACCTACTACGACAACTACTACTGTTGTTACTCCAACAGTTACTGTTGTTACTGTCTCTGTGACTGATATTGTTAGTGTTCCGCTTACATTAACATTTACAACGCCTATTACTACAACTGTTACTACAACTGTTCCTGTCACTCTAATAATTCCTGTGATGGTTACCACTACTATAACAACTACTTCACCAGTAACCACAACTACTTCACCTACTACCACTGCTACTCCAACAACTACTTCACCTACTACGTCTGCTCCTGGTGTTCGCTATTCCTTTACGCTTAATGCTGATAGTAGAGTTGCTACTGTGTCTGGCTGTATAGAGTTTAGAGTGTCTGGAGGTTCTACAACCATTGGTGGTGTAACTGTCTCTCCAGGCTCAGTACTAAAGATCTGTGTGAATAACGACAACGCCTTGACATGGTGGATTGGTACAGATGGCTGGCTCTCAGCAAATGACTTAGACGCCTCAGCAGTGTACGTCAATGGAAATCAAGTGCTAAGCAACACAAAGATTAGCTTAAGCGGTATCCAAGCAGACCTCTCAACAATAAACTCAACACTAACAATAACAGTTACAGGAACAGGGCAGACATCACTCACATGGAACGGGCAGACAGTAATAAGCGGAACAGACAGCAGAACACTAACAATAAGCGGAGTAGCACCAACAACATCAAAAGCCATGAACCTAAACATAGGGACAACAACAATATACGCAGAAGCAACAGCAACAAACTACACACTACAATAACACAAAAACAACTTCAAGAGAATAACTTTTTTTTACACTCTTAATCATTGTTGTTAATTACATAAGACTTCTAAAGAAATCTCTTTACTCTAACCTAGCTGATAACACTTCTTCTCTCATCTTTTCTATAAACCTCTTAAGCTTCTCAGCTATTTCAGGATACTTTATCCCTAGTATCCTCAGCGCTAGTAGTGCAGCATTTTTTGCGTTGCCTATTGCTACAGTCGCTACTGGGACTCCGTAAGGCATTTGAACTATTGATAGCAGGGAGTCTAGGCCGTTTAAGTGCTTAGAGGGTATGGGAACGCCTATTACGGGCAAGTGGGTTAGCGAAGCTGTCATTCCAGGTAAGTGTGCCGCTCCTCCTGCACCAGCTATTATAACCTCAATGCCTCTCTCTGCAGCTGTCTTTGCAAACTCATACATAAACTCTGGAGTTCTGTGCGCTGAAACTACTCTCGCCTCAACCTCAACACCAAACTCTTTTAAGAGCTCAACTGCTTCCCTCATGTACTCCCAATCACTCTTACTACCCATTATAACTGCTACCTTGGGCACTCCTCAACACCTCTAGAGGTCTAGACCGTTGGGGTATAAAATGCTTAGCACCTTCTCAACCTTTGCCTTAACACTCTCAACGTTGCCATCAACAATGTTTATGTGACCCATCTTTCTCCTCTTTCTAACCTCTCTCTTCCCATACCAGTACAGCTTGCCATACCTCAGCACCTCAATAGGTATGCTTTCAAGGGGGAGCCCAAGCACGTTCACCATACCTCCACACGAGGTGAGCTCTGCGGAGCCGTGCCCAAGCCCTGTAATTGCTCTCAAGTGCTGCTCAAATTGAGATATGTGTGCTGCGTCAAGCGTGTAATGCCCAGTGTTGTGAACCCTGGGCGCGATCTCATTGACAAATACTCTCTCGCTCTTAACAAAGAACTCTACAGCCATGACACCTACATAGTCTAGTGCAAGAGCGATCTTTTTAGCGACTTCAGCCATCTGAGCTGTGATACCGCCATCTCTGAGAGGACCGTAGTTATACACAAGTATCCCCTTTTCATTGCGGTTGTACGTGGGTGGGTAGCAAGCAAAGTTCTTCCTCTGATCCCTGACAAGAATTATTGAAGCCTCGTAGTCAAAGTCTACGTACTCTTCGACAACAAACACGTCTCTTACTTTCGCTAAGTAGTCCCTCGCCTTCTCAAAATCGCTCTGGCTCTTGATAAAGTACTGCCCCTTCCCGTCGTAGCCAAGCCTAGACTCCTTCACAACACCGTAAAAGTTAAACTCATTTTTCAACAGCTTTGCCACTTCATCAACACTGTAAGCAAGGTAGTATCTTGGTGTTGGCACACCTGCTCTCCTCAAAAACTCCCTCTCTTTCCATCTCTCCCTCTTCAGCTCAACACTTTCAATCCCTGGCAAGAGCTTGCCCTTCTCATTAGCATACCTCAGTGCTTCTCCATACACATGCTCAAACTCAAAAGTCACAACATCTACAGAATCAACTAGCTCCTTGTACTCCTCAAGCTTAAAGCACTTGTCAGCAACTCTACACGCTGGTGCCTCTGGGCTATCCAGCACATAGAATGCCAATGGATACTTCCTGCCTTCTAAAATCATCATCCAGCCTAGCTGCCCACCACCGAGAATACCGACTCTCAAGCCGTCTAAATCCTTAAAATTGGCAAAGTCTCTACCGGGCGTCATCACTTATAGAAACCTCTATATGTAAGTATATAAGGTTGTAATTAACATAACTATTTAAAATTGCGTGAAGGCGTGGACAGCAGTCATCGCCGAGGAGATCTACCAGCCCCCTCTTCTCCTAGCCAAGCCGTTTGTCCCTAGATGCTCATTCTCATCAGTTTATATTTATTCGTCGCATCTAGGGGCTTCCGCCTCGCCCACAGCCCTACCAAGAGGGCTGTGGGGTCATGGGCAGCTGTCGAGGCTGACGGAATGAGCCTCCCATCTACAGGTACTCCACCTAGGCTTGGAGCGTAGCTCCGAGCCTAGGCGGTGTATGCCCTCTATTCTCTGTTACAGTCTAAGATATTTAAACGCTTCTGACCATGTTCGTCCCGATCAGCAGCTTTTTGAGGCTCCAAGCTCTCCAGTCGGCTTTAGCCTCCTCGCTATCTTCCTGTACCTCCACTGGTTGTACACGCTCAGCTTAAGCGGCTTTATGCCTAGCCAGCGCCTCAGCCTCCTAGCTGGGATGAGGTCTAGCAGCCTCCTCCACCCCCTTATGCGCCCCATGCAGAAGAGGACTTCCTGAACCGCGCTCTCAAAGCGCTTCATCAGCCTCCTCAGCTTCACCTCGCTGCGGGCGAGCGCCGCCAACCTCCTCGTGGCGCTCTCGTCCCTGACGACCAGCTTGAACCTCCTATACTTTTCGCCTTTGACCCTAGTGTAGTACGCATGCTCCTCTACGCTGACACCATACCTCCTCAGCACCTCAGCCAACGGGCTCGCCTTGCTGTGGGCCTTGGCCCAGCCAACCATTAGCCTAACCCTCCTCACACCCCCACACTACAGCACCAGGTACCTAGAAGGCCTCTTCGGCAACTCTCTGCCACCCGCGACCAAAACTGTTGCGAGCACCATGGCCCCAGCTACGCTCATCAAAACACCACCACCTGTCCTGCAGTTTGCACCAACACTCTAGAACCGCGGCAAAAACACTTCTACAGAATCCTAATGCTTAGCGAGGGCTAAACGCTTTCAAGGCTTTGAAGCCTGGGGGCAACCCCTTTGATAGCTAGGGGGAGTTTTCTCCTCGACTTTTGCTGAAGGCTCATGTAGGTTTATTTTACTAGAGCTTATAGTTGTACAGAGGTGTTTTATGTGATAGTCGTTAAATCTGCAAGTGGTGGCGAGCTTAGAGTTGATGGATATAGGGTGCGAATTTTTGAGCGATTAGAGCCTCCTCCTGTAGACCAGAGGCTTAGAGCTATTTGAGAGGCTGGGTGGAACACCTTTTTGCTAAAAGCAACTGACGTGTTTCTCGATATGCTTACCGACAGTGGTGTAAATGCTATGAGCGATAGGCAGCTGGACGCCATGATAATTGCTCAGGACGCTTATGCTGGAAGCAAAACATTTTATGAGTTTGCTGAAGTTGTTGAAGAGGTCCTGGGCTTCAAGTACGTCATACCTGTTCACCAGGGGAGGGCTGCTGAGCACTTGCTTGCTAAGGTATTTGTTAGAGAGGGTAGTATTGTCCCCATGAACTACCACTTCACAACGACTAAGGCTCATATAGAGCTCGCTGGTGGCACTATTGTTGAGATCCCTGTTAAAGAAGCTCTAGATGTTAAGAGCAGGCACTCGTTCAAAGGTAACATAGATGTTGTTGCACTTGAAGAGGTTCTGAAGAGGGATAGGGACAGGGTTGCCTATGTTAGGATAGAGGCTGTTGCTAATCTGCTTGGCGGGCAGCCAGTGTCTATGAAGAACATTGCTGAGGTTAGAGCACTCTGCGACAAGTTTGGAGTACCTCTGGTCTTGGATGGGAGTATGGTTGACTGGAACACTTACTTCATTAAGGAGAGGGAGCTTGGACATGGCTCTAAAAAGCTTAGCGATATACTTAAGGAGTTTGTTAGCTATGCAGACATATTCTACATGAGTGCAAGAAAAGCTCCCTCTGTAAGAGGTGGGTTCATAGCGACAAACAGGAGGGAGTTCTATGAGAAGCTCGTTGTCCACATACCTGTATACGAAGGGTTTATAACTTACGGCGGGATGTCGATTAAGGAGATAGCTGCTATGGCTGTAGGGCTTAGAGAGATGGTTGATGATGACCTGGTGGGCTCTGAGCTAGAGCTGATAAAGAGTGCTGGGCTTAGCCTGTATGTTGTGCATAGCTGTAGCCCTAGCCTTAGTGGGAGCGCTGCTGGGTGTGAAAGCATACGTGTTTCAGAATATGGCTAAAGAGGACTCGCCCATAGGCATGCCCAAGACGCTCCTCGACACCCCAATGGTGGGCGCAGTACTTTTGTACAACACCTTTGAGCTCGTGATCGCGTTTTCAGGTCTTTCAACAGCTCTAATTATGCTATCTCTTAGAGAAGAAGAACTTAGAAAAGCAATTGAGGTAGGCGAGGCCTATGAGTGAAGAGCTTGTTCAGCTAGCTTTCAGAACATCTGCAGTAGCTTTCATTGCGAACATTGCGGTAGCCCTCTACGGCATTCTCTCAAGGCCTTCTCTTGTAAAGAAGTTTATGTGCCTCATCCTATTCACAGACTCTATAAACCTCTTCGCAATATTCATAGGGTTCAGAGTCTTGAGGAGCTCTTACCCTTTGCCACCAATTCTAAGCAATGTGCCTAGGTCTCTAGAAGAGCTAGAGAGGTTTGCAAGCACAGCTGTGGATCCCTTGCCCCAGGCACTCATACTGACAGCCATTGTCATAGGGCTAGCCACGTCCATGTTTATACTCGGGCTCATCTTGATGTACCACAGGCTGCACGGAACAACTGATGTTCATGCTGCTGTAGAGGCTGAGGAAGTTGAAGAGAGTGCTGAGTAAGCTAGTGCTAGTACTGCTACTCCTACTCTTTGTAGTGCTGACCACAGGTTCTGTAAGGCTCTACACGCTCCTCATAGGCCTAGCTGTGTCCACTGCTGTAGCACTCCTCTTTGAGAAAACGCTTGTGAAAAAGCCTATAGCATTGCGAGATGCTGTAAAGCTGCTCTACCTGCTAAAGTACCTCCTCCACTTCATCTACGTAGAGATGAGGTCTCACATTGAGGTAGCCAAGGTGATTCTACTTGGAAAAGGCTTGAGGCCTGCCATTGTCGCCATTCCCTACAGCACTGAGTCAGACTACGGCACAGCCATGGTGGCGCTCTCTATAACCAACACACCTGGCACAGTAGTTGTACATGTTGATAGGGAGTCTAAGACAATGTTTGTGCACTGGATTACTGCTAAGACCTTTGAGCCCTGGGGGCGTGGGAGGAGGTTGCCAGGGTTTTTGATAGCTTAGCTAAGAAAGTGTTTGGGTAGAGGTGTGTGCAGGAGCTCATAGGCTTTCTACCAATACTCTTAGTCACCTCAGCTATAGTGCTTTTGCTCTGCTCACTATCACCTAGGGGTGTGCGCTACGCAAGTCTTGTAGCAGTGTTAAGCAGTGCAACAGCCTTTGCGATGAGCCTAGCTATACTACACCATGTAGTGCACAATGGTGTTACCACGTACTTCTTTGGAGGCTTTAGACCACCCCTGGGGATACCTTACACAGTGGATGTGCTGAGTGCTCTGCTAGGCCTACTATCAATGGCTATGCTCCTTCTCACAGTGCTCTACAGCACATGGTTTATAACATCAAAGTGGGCCTACCTCTACTACTCACTCCTCTTTCTGATGGCTACAGGCTCTGTTGGCTGCTTTTACACAGGAGACATATTCAACTTCTTTGTATCACTAGAGCTACTGGCAATAGCGAGCTACGTCCTAACAGCTTTTTACAGGGGCAACCCAAGGGCTGTTACAGCCGCTTTGAGGTACGCGATATCAGGGACTATAGCCACCTCACTCTACCTCTTCTCAGTAATACTAGTCTATAGTGCTTTTGGAACACTCAACATAGCTGACATAGCGCTTAAGGTGCGCAACCCAGAGGTCCGGGTGCCGTTCTCCCAGGGCATAGCAGGAGACATTGTGCTTACCTCTAAGGTAGCCTTCTCCATAATGACATGGGTCTTTCTCTTCAAAACAGCTATCCTGCCCCTAGGCTTTGCATGGCAACCTCAAGCATATGCTGAAGCCCCAGTGCCTATAGCAGCAGGGTTTACAGCTATTACAGATGCTGTTGGTCTTTACTGGTTCCTAAGGTTCTTCAACACAGTGCTTGGGCGAGATGTGATCCCTGCTCTAAGTAGTTTTAGAGAAGCGCTACTCAGTTTCATACAGGTAGTAGCAATTCTCTCAGCACTTGTAGCAGCCCTGCTCATGTCTATGCAGAGAGATGCCAAGAAGTTCATAGCTTACAGCACTATCTCACAGTGTAGCCTAGCCCTCCTAGGCATATCCCTCGATAGTAGCTACGGCACAGCTTCTGTTACTTCTCCACATAGTGTCAAATGCGATTGGCGATGCGATACTCTTCTACGTTACTGAAATAGCTGTAGCTGGGTGCGGAAGGAGTATAAAGTGCTTAGCTGTGCTAAAGGCGAGTAGGTGTGCCCTAGCATCACTTTTGATAGCTGTTTTAAACTTGTTTGGTATTATACCACTGCTACTAGGTTTCTGGGCAAAGATGCTACTAGTCTTAGCAGGCTTGGGGAAGTCCCTCGCACTCCCCGTGGTAACGCTGGTCGTATCAGGGATAGCGGCTATAGGGTACTTCAGATTGTTCTACACGGCCATAACCTCTCATACTGAGGTGAAGAGCGATCCAAGGCTTAGAAGTACTACAACCCCCACGCTACTAGCACTAGTGCTAGCAGTCACCGCAGTTGCCCTAGGGATCTGCTTTGCTCTATGCACTCAGTTTCAAAACTTTATCCTGGGCATAGGTGCTGAGATAGCGAGCAACTATGGAGAGTACATAGTTAAAACCCTCTGGAGCTGAATTGCAGTGCGTAAGCGCTGTGCAGTATAGGGAGTGTAGATGGAGCTACTTGACATAGTTAGATACGCAGTGCTTTCAGCTTCTATGTCACTAGTGTTTCTAGGCGACGCTCTGCACAGAGGTGGCAGGAGTAGAGCTGTGTACGTGTTCCTAAAGGTCTTGGGGTACTCCGCCCTAGCTTTACTTACTCTTTTTCAACCGCTAAACGCCCTCCAGCAGCAGCTTCTGCTAATAACAGCAGTGCTAGGGGCTTTAATCTCCCTATTCTCAGCACCCTACTCCACCATTAAGTACGGCTCCAAGTCCCTCACGATGATAACGGACCTCCTCATAGTGACCACAGCAATGACCTTTGCCTCTAGATACCTTCTAGAGCTAGTCCTATTCTAGCTAGCGACAGAGCTCATAGGGTTTATAGCGATAGCCTACGACGCGTTTACAGGTGTTAACAGCGAAGCGCTGAGAGCTTCTGTACGCTACCTAGTGTTCTCCATGATACCAACAGACATATCTCTATTCATCCTCCTAGCCCTGACTGGGTTTGAAGAAATGCTCTCCCAACCCCTTGCAACACTAAAGCTAAAGCTCTGCTCACCTATGCTAACAGGGCTTCTAACCCTAGGGTTCATGGCTAAGGCGGCTATAGCCTCACTGCACTTCTGGCTTCCAGACGCCCACTCTCTAGCACCAGCGCCAGCCTCAGCCACGCTCTCAGGCCTAATGGTCAAGATGGGGGTGTACGGCATGCTCACATTAGCACAGTTTGCAATAGACACGAGCACGGCTTACAGCATTTTGCTGGTCTTCGGCTCTTTAACAGCTGTTTACGGAGGTCTTCAGGCGGTTTACCAAAGGGACTTGAAGAGGCTTCTAGCCTACAGCACCATATCGCACATGGACGCCATTGTGATGCTAGTAGCACTCTACATAGACTCCCAAGCTCCTCTCTACCTCTACGCCATCATGGCGTATGTCGCGGCTCACGCTTCATATAAAGCCACTCTCTTCATGGACACTGGGATCATTGAGCTGCTCTCCCATGAGAGATTTGTTGACAGGCTTGGCTACGTGCATAGAGCTCTGCCTGTAGAGTCTCTTGCTGCACTACTGGCAATCCTAACAATATTTGGCGTTCCTCCAACAGCTGGGTTTCTAGCAAAGGTACGGGCCTTTTCCTCAGTTCTCCACAGCATGGTGGAGAAGAGCTCTACATATAAAAAGCTATTTCTATTGAATTTGAAGCTAGCTACCTTACCCTTCTCGCCTCATTAATTACCTCTCTAGGTGCTATTGTCAATGCAACTCCTTTGCTAAATCTGAACTCGATGGGCTCAACAATTTCCTGTGGCTGTAGAGCTTACGTATTCTATTATGTGCTCTACCCAAAGTCTGTGAAAACTCCAGAAAAGCTCTGCTTCTTCACCACTAGCCTCCCTGACCCTCAGCCCCAGGTCTGTAGCATCTTTAGTCGCTATAGCTATGCTTTGCTGCTTATAGCTAACAAGCTTTTCAGCTACTTGCCTAGCCTTCTCATGCTCTCCCTTAAGCATTCTACTTGCTAAAACCCTTGCACAAAGCTCTGCATTATGCTCTACAGCTCTCTTATAGTCGCCAAGCTCAATGACTGGCAGCTTCTCTAGAACAGCATTAACAACATCTCTTGAAACTCTGCTGCTCAATATGTTGAGAATTTCTAGAATTGTTTCAGCAGAGTGAGTTGGAGTACCCAGCTAGGAACATTACTCTCAAGCCTGGCTACGAGTTTCACATAACAACAGTGGACTACAGCAGGAACACCTACAGAGATGTGGTAAAACCTACTATACCAAAGAGCTACAGGCTTCTCCTAGAAAAGGTTTTGGAGGAGAGGCAGAAGTATGCAGGGAGAGTAGTTATAAAGAGCT
>Ga0080004_1119152_pt1 | contig 29450 bp, 26 predicted proteins | sample WasSprMetagenome_FD_69207 | JGI IMG/M metagenome (GOLD analysis project Ga0080004, IMG submission 69207) | Sulfidic aquatic microbial communities from Washburn Spring, Yellowstone National Park, USA - WS (SPADES assembly) (version 2) | ecosystem: Environmental > Aquatic > Thermal springs > Hot... | reverse complement strand
TCTTTCGCTATAATTATCACGTGTATCCTCCTTCCGTGTAGTTGCTTAACCTCGTCTTGGTACTCTGCTAGTGGGTGGAGCACTACAGCGTTCTTCCTAAACTTTATCACGGAGCACTCGGCATATGTGAATTTAGCCACTAGTTGTCATCTACACTAAATATAGACAAAATTTATAAGCATTTCTGGTATATAAGTAGGACCTGGCAACTTAAGGTTTGTTAGGCTTCACTAATGTAAGTTCTCTATGCTGAGCATAAGGTCTTTAGTTGAGAACCTCAACCTCTTCGAAAGAAACAAAATCCCGCTAGAACTAAAAATACTAGGGCTAGCGCTCTACATACAGCTCTCAAGCCTAGAAGAGCCGCCAAAGCCCTATCAGAAATCCACAAAGTCTCCAAGACAGCCATTTGGAAGTGGGTTAGAAAGCTTAGTGAAAGGTTAAACATCAACCCACCTAGGATACATAGAAGGCTCATAGCATTGGACGAAACATGCGTGAAGGTAAATGGGCTTAAGTACTGGGTCTACGCCGCCATAGACGTGGACAGGAATGAGATTCTATCCATGAGGGTTTTTCCCTCTAGGAATGCGCTCACCACAAAGATTTTGTGGATGATGTTTTGAAGTACTGTGATGGAAGTCCCATGTTTGTAGTTGATGGGGCTCCATGGCTTAGAGAAGTTCTCGAGAGGCTGGGGCTTGGGTACTATATAGAGTCCTTCGGTGAGAGAAGCTTGGCGGAGTCTGTGTATTCATCGCTCAAGCAGAGGACGAGTGCATTTTTCAACAGCATAAACTCGAATCCGCTGAATAGGAGTGAGAGGTTTAGGAGGTCGATGTTGTGCTGGAATCTGTTCATAAAACTCTTCATGCTGTACTACAACCACTTAAGGAGGTAAGCTTAAGTTGCCACGTCCTCCCACGGTTAAAACCGTAGGCTTTCTTGTCGATTTCATATAAGTAACTCCAATATATCCTCCCTAAGTAGTTGTTCACCACCTGTAAATACAAATGCCTTTGCACCTATTTCTAAAGCTTCTAAAATGATTTTCTTAGCCTCAACTGTTGATAATAAACCTCTACTGCTTACCTTAGCTGCATAGCAGTGGATACATGATAGATTACATTTATATGTTGTTTGCCAGGCTACGTGATGTATGGGCATGACTGAAATCGCTATGTTAAGTAGCTGAATTTTCTGTCAGCACTATTATTCTTTACTCCAAGTACTGTAATTATTGGATGGTTTAGTTCATTATCCCATCTAATCCTAACCTTAACGCCGTAAACCTTCTCCACCAAATCCTCCGTAATAACACTTCTCGGATTGCCGTAGGCAACAATTCTACCACTATTTAGAACTATAACTTTACTACTGTATGTTAATGCTAGATTTAAGTCGTGAAGTGCAGCTATAACAGTTAATCCTTTAAATGTTAGGTCTTTAAGAATATTCATTATTTCAATTTGATGCTTTAAGTCAAGATGAACTGTAGGCTCATCTACAAGAAGTATTTTAGGCTGCTGAGCAATAGCCTTAGCTACCTTAACCCTCTGCTGCTCCCCACTACTAAGCTCACAAACCCTTCTATCAGCTAATTCATTTAGGTTTAAAGCTTTTAGAGAGTGTTGAATTATATCCTCATCCTCTCTCGACTCCCACCATAAACCCTTCATATGCGGGGTTCTACCTAGCGAGACAGTATCGAATACTGATAGCCCACCTGGAAGTGGGGATGGTGGAATATAGGAGATTATCTTCGCTATCTCCCTAGCACTATATTTGGATATCGATACTCCATCAATATATATTGAGCCATACGGCTTCAAAATACTGCATAAACATTTCAGTAGTGTAGTTTTACCGGATCCGTTCGGTCCTATAACACCTATGAATTCACCTCCACATATGGTGAAGGACAATTCTTTTAATGCTTTAATCCTACCGTAGCTGAACGATAACCCGCTAACAGCTATCTCCTTAAAGCTCATAGTATCTACCCCTCCTCAGTAGGAGATGTATGAATATTGGGACACCCATAACTGATGTTATAGCACCTACAGGAAGCTCTGCTGGAGCTATAAGTATTCTAGCAGCAATATCTGCAAGAATGAGGGTTACTGAGCCTATAAGCATGCTTAAGGGTAGGAGAAGCCTATGATCACTACCTACAATAAGTCTAGATATGTGTGGAGCCATTAAACCTATAAATCCAATAATGCCGTTAAAGGAGACGGCTAGGGCTGAAAGTATGGATAGAATTGTTAGTAAAGCATATCTTAACGTTTTAACTTTTACTCCAAGCTGGGAAGCATCCTCATCACCTAGAAGAAGAGCATTAAGCCTCCTAGCATTTAGAAAAACGTAGGTAATAGCTGTAATCGATACTGGAACAGCTACCATTAGGAAACGCCAGGACGATGTTACGAAGCTTCCGAAAAGCCAGAAAACAACTCCATGAGCCTTCTCCCCTCCAGCCACTATGACTACTGTTGTAGCTGATGAGAAGAATAATCCTACAGCAATTCCTGAAAGTAGAAGGCTTAACGGTGATCCACCAGCTAAACGTGAAAGCAGTAGTGTTAGTAGGAGTGATGTGAGGGATCCGATAAATGATGTTAACGGTACTGCGTATGGTGATGAAGGTGATAGAAGCGTATATCCAAGCAGGAGGGATAATGAAGCTCCGAAAGCAGCTCCTGAAGCAATACCTCCAATATATGGATCTATAAGTGGGTTACGGAATAGGGTCTGCATAACAACTCCTGAAACTGAGAGGAGGAATCCGACAAGCATAGCTGATAGAAGCCTTGGAAGCCTAATGTTCCAAACAACATTAACAATAGATTGATCACCAACACCAATAACAGCCTTTAAAACATCTATGAATCCAATACGTGAAGCCCCAATAGATAATGATAGAATACTTAGAAAAGCTAGGATAACTATACTTAGCAGCGTAGTTACTAGTAGCTTAAGCTTCTTATTCCTAACGTACATTAAACCCCCTCAAAACAGCTTTTAACATCATAGCTTGAAAAACCATTTAAAGACGGATATACTAAATATACCTTACCCATACCCTTCGATATTACCTTACCCCTACAGTAAACGTTTAATAGGTAGAGTTTAGATAGGTTTTCAGCCTCCTCAAGCTCATTTATATCCGGCCTCCTCCATGGAGTACCGGGTACGGGAATGTATGAATCTATGATTAAGGGTATTTCATTATCTATTAACGATATGTATTTAGCTATATCGGCAATGTCGGCAGGATCGTTAAAGCCTGGAATAAGTATTGTTTCAATAGATACATCTACGTTAAGCCTATAGATTTTTAGGAGGTTATCTAAAACCTGCTTAATGGGGAGGCCTGTATATTCTAGATGCTTACCGGGATTGATTGATTTAATACTTACAGTAACTTCACACTCTTTAAGCATGCTAGCTACCTCACCACTTATGCTGTAGGCATTAGTTAATAGCTTAACCTTAACTCCTAGAGAGTTCAGTATTGACACTACTAGTGGTAGGGATTTATCTGTTGTAGGCTCACCACCACCGAGAACAGTGCTTTTAAGACCGTAGTTGTGAATTAGTAGATTTATGATTTCCCTAAACTCATCAATTTTCAAGCAGCCTAAATGTTTAAGACTATTCCTTACGTTTATAGGTAGGTGGCAGTCCCATATACTTATCCTCCTTATACATCCAATACATTTAAAGTTGCAGTTTAGGAAGTGTATGTATGCTGAGGAATCATAATCGTAAAAAGTTATATGGAATATTTCAGTATTCACTGTTCCACCATAGGCTTAACGTAGCTTAAATAGTCATCCCCTACAACATTCGGAATACTGGCTTTAAACAATTCAGGATATAGGATTTTAGCTAGAAGCTCAATAGCTTCAACAACTCTCGGCCCAGCTCTTACAAATATATTCTCAGCCTGCCCATATAGTAGATATACCCTACCCCTCCTTACAGCATCCACATTCTCCAATCCTGGAATCTGCTTTAGCTTCAGCATAACCTCCTCAGGCTTTAAACCCATCATTGTACATCCGATAAGCATGACTTCAGGATTTCTATCAACTATAGATTCAGGACTTACAGTTACCCATCCATTAGCATCTATGAATATATTGTATCCTCCGGAAAGCCTTACTATATCGTTTAGGAATGTTCCATTACCTGTAGTCCATATCGGCTCAAGCCATGAAGACTGGAAAACCCTAACCTTAAACCTTGTAGCTGCAAGAAGCTGCTGAATAGCTTCAACCCTACCCCTCATTTCACTAACAATCTTCACAGCAGCCTCCTCCCTACCTGTAACCCTGCCTAGAAGCAGTATCTCATCATAAACATCACTAACACTTTTAGCTTCAAAAGCTATAACCGTTAATCCAAGCTCTTCAAGCTTAGGTATGAACTTTCTCTGAAGTCCTGCTGAAACCAGAACCAAATCCGGCTTAAGCATAGCGACAGCCTCAATACTTAAAGTTGTAACACCGCCAACACTCTTAATCTTACCCTGCTCCCTAAGCTTAACGATGCTTTGAGGGAAATCGCTATAGTCATCAACACCAACAATCAAATCTGTAAGTTTAAGCACAGCAGTAAGCTCCGTAGTTAGTGGAGAGCAGGAAACAATTCTTGACGGAGGCTTAGGAATAGTTACATTTCTACCTAGGAAATCAGTAACTATTAGGGGATATCTTGGCGGAGGAGATGTTACCGTCTCATACTTAATAACAGTTTCAGTAATAGTACTAACTGCTGCCTTAGTAATAGTGCTTGTAACCGTATATGTCTTAAATGTTTGAGTAGCTAGATAGCTTGTTGAAGCTATAGCTAAAATTAGGGCTATAGCTAGTATTGTTGAAATTATTTTCCAATTCATATTTTCCCCTATAGGAAATTTTTCCAGGCAATTTCACCCAGACAACTTATAAACTTATCGCTTACAAACAAGATCCCCAATAAGCTAAGCCTACATATGCTAGCTTAACAGTATTCCAGGCTATCTTATGTAAAGTTAATCTAAGCTTTCTAAATCGCGGTTAAGATGAAGGCTTGAGTAAAATTTTGAAAAATGGTTTGGAGTGGATAGATGCTGCTATAGATCCTCTGCTAGTGTTGTGAATAGGTCGTGGTGCTCCTCTTCATCTTTTAGAATTCCTTCAAATAGGAAGGCTGTTGTTTCATCCCCTTCTTTACGGGCTTGAGCTATTATCCTCTTATATAGGCTTATAGTGTTTTCCTCATCTTTAACTTGCTGTATCATTTCCTTCAACGTTTCACCAACAAATATCTCCGTCGGCTTTGTAGTAGGTTTTCCACCTAGATAAAATATTCTTTCAGCGATGGCTTCAGCATGCTTCATCTCCGCAATAGCTACCTTTTTAAGTTCTTCCTGAACTGCAAAACCTTTAACTCCACGCCACTGAACATGCTGCCACATATACTGGATTGAGACTTGCATCTCTCCTGCGATAGCGTTGTTTAGCATTTCCAACAACTCTTTAGAAGCCAAACAATTCACCCCCCTATTTTTATTTCAATCTATTTAAAGGTTTCGTTAAAAATTGCTGGACGTGGCAACTTGGGTTTATGCAGCATTGGATGTTGATAGGAATGAGATCTATGAGGGTTTACCATCAAAATATTCTTACCACCAACAATTCATAGATGAAGTTCTAAACTACTGTATTGGAAGACCAGCATTCATCGTTGATAATGTTTATGGCTTAACATGCACTAGAAGAACTGGAATTAACATATAATATAAAGCCCTTTCGGTGATAGAAGCCTAGTAGAATCGTATACTCATCATTCAGCAGAGAACAAAAGCATTCTCAACAACATCAAACCCACTAACAAAGCGAGAGGTTTAGGAGGTCAACACTATGCTGGAACCTACTAATAAACTATTCATTATACTACAACCACCTAAGGAGGTGGGCTTAAGTTGCCACGTCCAAATTGCTGTGTTACATTATTCTTTAATATCATGGATTTAGATCGACGCTATGAGGATATTTACATACCTATTAATCCCTACTATCAGAGGCCATACATCATATCTTAACGCATGAAAATAAGAAGACCTGAACCAAAACCTATACAACACACTGAATCATGCAACAGAGCAGTTAAAATTAGAGAACGTAGCAACTTAACATATTGTACTTAACCTCTTAAGCTACCACATTAAATTACATCTAAATATTATTTAGCTATCATCAATTCAAATCACGGTTAAAACTTCAAAGCTTATGGGTTGTTGAGTGCATAGCGTTAAGAAAGTAAGGATTCATAAACTTAAACATGTTAATCAACACTCTACTACGAATAATGTTTAAACCGGGATTTGTTGATGATTTATAATAGTAGTTGGCATCAACCAGCATGGTTTGAGTAAATATTCTTAGCTTTCCTAATGTTAGAGATTAGTGTATTGGTTAGCTAATGCTTCTCTAAGTAGTTTTAAACGATATATAACGTCCTCTTCACCCTCTAATTTAGCATTATTAACAAACCAAACTTCTACAAATATTAACATCAAGAGGGCTTAAGACCTAACGCTAGAATAATTTATGACTTAAGCTGGAAGGATTAAGATGATCTATTTATTCTTGATGAACTAAATATGAGGGATCTTTCTTGATAGCCTTAGACATATACTCCATAAGAAGAATCAATGAAGCTAAAGTTCATAAACCCTTAATTAAGTAAAATTTTTAAGATAAATGTTGTAGAAGATATGTTAAGAGTTGATTAGTTGTGATTTCAGCATCCTTCTTTTCGGGAGGTAAGGAATCCGTTTATGCATTGTATAAAGCCTTAGAGATGGGGTTGAATGTTAAGTATTTAATATATTGTCATTACAATTTCCCAAGAATGTCCCCCCATACATTAAACATGGAGATGGTTAGGGTTGAAGCTAAACTAATAGGTATACCATTAATTGAATGTTATCCGGAGAAGGGATTAGAAATGGAGTTTCTAAGGGGTTTACTGATGAAGCTGGGGGTAAATGCTGTTGTTGGGGGAGACATTTATCTAACTGATCATTATAATTGGCTTGAAAAACTTTGCAATCCTATAGGTGTTAAGTGTATAGAGCCATTATGGATCGGTGATGAGGATAAATCGAGAAACATATTAATTGATGAGGTAAAAAGTGGGATGGAAGCTATGATATGCGGTGTAAAGTCTAAGCTAAATGGTGGCTTAATTGGGAAAATAATAAATAGGGATTTTCTAAATAGCTTCCTAGAGTACTGCTCCCTAAAAAATATTGATCCATGCGGTGAAAGAGGGGAGTATCATACAATCGTATTAAAGTCACCACTATATAAAAAATCAATTCAAATATTAAACTATAAGATAATAGAGAATGAAGACTATATTTATATTAAGGTAGACAATTATGAAGTATTATGAGCAATAACCCCTCCAGAAAAGCTATAGGAGGAGATAGTAGGGTTCTTAGCTGTCGTCTATCTAGATAATTCATAAACGAACTTAACACTATATCTGAACGCTACAAGCTACCTAAATCACAGATATTAAAGCATGCATTATCAACATATTTAGAGATCGTTAAGAATATAGGAGGTATTCTAAATCCAAACTTTAAGATATCCCCATCAAGTCTTTCACTAAGTAGAAGAGGGAACTGTACATTTATAAGGTTTCCTAACAGTATGGTTTTAACATTAACATGCATTTCATCAGGTAGTGTAGGACCTAAACCTATGGATGAAATTAAGGTTGACGGCTTCACCCTAGATAAACTCATAGCTAGAGCAGCATTAATGGAGATTCTATCTACAGGATCCTGGCCTATACATGTTTCAGCATCGTTATGTATTGAAATGAATCCGTTTGGAATTGAGATAGTGAAGGGAATTAAATCAGAAATGGTGAAGATATATCTAGATCCATTAATTCTAAGTGTAGATACTGAGGAAAACTTCCATACTGTACAGACAGGATTGGGAGTAAATGTTGTCGGCTTCTCCTACGAGAGAAATTTAAGAATAGGTAAAGCTCAAGTAGGAGATATTATAGTTATGCTTGGAAAACCATGTTTAGGATATGAAGTTGTTAAGGCAGATTTAAATAGTGAAATTCTAAGCTTAAAGAGCTTCTAAAACTTTTAGAGCTACCATTTATCCACGAAGTAATACCTGTAGATAGTGATGGAGCATTAAGTAAGCATACATTCTCGCTAAATCTATAGGTAGAAACATTAACATATACGATGTAAAGCCCAATCTTCAAGAGCCAGCTGGACCAGCAACATCAATAATAGCTGCGATCGATAGACATAAGCTTAACGAAATCCAAAAACATATAGATAAACCATACCTAGCTATAGGGGAAATAACCTAAGTTATAATAATCCATGTTTAATACAATTCATTATAGATCATCAACTCATTAATTACGATTATTTCCTAACGGAGTAAAATCATACCATTTATCCGACATATAAAATGAGAAATCTCTTGAAGAATAAGATGAAAAATAGGTTACTGAATATCTTTGTAGATATTGTATGGAGGAAGCTTGACAGCACAGATTTCTGCCCGACTGCAGCATAGATTGAAACTATATGCTTCATTAAGGCGACATCGACTCTCCACTACAGTATTTTAAAACCGTTCATGAAAATTTCCGCTACCAACATGTTCCTTAACAGTAAAGCCCCATTAAGAAGCTTACTAATGTTTTAACTAAGTATAATCATAAGCCTACATAAAACTTATTTGAATAATCTAATTACGTATGCCGCTTTATAGCTAAAGCCCTACCCTTTATGGCTAGTAGCTCACACATTATATTTAGTAGTATTATGGGAGGCTAAGTGAAGGCTATTTGATTGAAATCAAAATGTTTATATATCTGTTTACATTAATGTAATACGATGAGTGTAATATCTATCCGTATACCAGGTGAATTGAAGAAGAAAATAGACTCGCTAAAGGGGTTAATTAACTGGAGTGAGGAAATAAGAAAGTTTATTGAGGGGAAAATTAGAGAGATTGAGCAGGAAGAAGCTATTGAAGAGATTGAAGCTCTAATTCAGAAGCTGCCGGAAACGTCAAGGGGCCTGGCAGCTAGGTATGTGAGGGGGGATCGTGATAGTAATTGATGCATCTGCCTTAGCAAAATATATTCTACATGAGGAGGGTTGGGAGGAAGTGTCAAGATATGTTAGAAAGATGAAGCCACTATACTCAATAGATCATGTATTAAAAGAGGTAGTAAATGCGGTCTGGAAACATACTATGAAAAACATAATACTACCTGAGATAGCAATACAGCTCTACGGTTCGCTTGAAAAACTGGCTAAATCACAGGTAATAGTTTTAGAGGATGAGTTAACATATATGAGAAGAGCGGTAGAAATAGCTTTAAGATACGGCATAACAATATATGATGCTCTCTACATAGCGCAAGCGGAGAAATATGGAGAACTGCTAACATCAGATGAAAAACAGGGAAGCATAGCAAGAGGGTTAGGAATAAGACTTCACATGCTTTAAACCGGCTTTATGTAAATGTCAACGATCCCGTACTTAGCAGCAATAAGTAATCTATGAAAATATTAAGCTAATCTCCTCCCATACCACATAGGAAAAATCGGATTAAACATGAACTTTATTTGATGGGAGCTAGGACCATATAGCCATTAGTATTCTATTCCAAGTCTAGCTTTTACTCCTATTTTAAATGGATGTTTTACCTCTACAAATTCTACTACTTCATCAGCTATATCCATTAGCTCCTTGGGAGCATATCTACCTGTTAAAATAACTTCAACATTCCTTGGTTTTTCTTTAAGTATTTTAATAACTTCATCTAAGTCTATGAGCTTCCAGCTAATAGCTACGTTAATCTCATCTAATATTACTAAGTCATAGCTACCATCCATAATAATATTGGCAGCATAGTTTAAAGCTTCCCTAGCTTTCTTAACATCTTCATCATCAACATTCCTCTCATCAACAAAATGCTTCTCCCCAAATTGTATAGTTGTTAAAGCTGGAGCTAACTTTCTAGCTGCAATAAATTCGCCATAGGGTCCACTCTTCATAAATTGAATTATACAAACCTTCATTCCATAACCTATAGCTCTCAATGCATATCCAAGAGCTGACGTAGTCTTCCCTTTACCATTACCGGTAAAAACCTTAACTAAACCTTCTCCATTAATTGAATTCATAAAGAATTTCTTTAAGTAAACTTATAAATCTTAACTAGTAAATATGAACTCTATAAACCTAAGCTTTACTTGAAGTTCCCTCTTACTTATGGTTATTCCATGTCTAAAATTATTAGGAAGGACCGTGTATCCTAATTATTTATGATGCTTATATATCTTCATTCATCACCTCAACAACAGCTATACTTATTAATGATGTTCTATCCTAAGTCCTCATCAAAATCCTGTTTGATCGAGGGTATTACGGTATGTTAGGATAGATATGTTATTTATAGCTATCATCATGTGCTAGGATAATGATGGAAGGCTATGTCTAATTAATAATGGTAATGCTAAATGGAAAATGATAAACAGGGTTGGAGTGGAAAATTCGTAGGGAAGCAATATCATAATAGGGGTAATAAGCATGCTTAAGTTTACAAAGCGGTAATTTAAATAGTAAAATATATTAGGGAATATGGTTAGTAGGATAGAGTTCAATTAATGAGGTGTATAGATGGCTTCTAGTAGGAAGTATGTATATATGTTTGAGGAGGGGGATTGGAGAGATAAGAAGTTGCTGGGTGGGAAGGGGGCTGGATTAGCTCAGATGACTCAGCTTGGGCTTCCAGTACCTGCAGGCTTTATAGTAACTACGGAGGCATGTAGAGATTTCTATAAGCCAGTAAGGGAGAAGATAGATGTCCTTGTTAGAGAATTGGAGAGGAATCCTATGCCTTCCATTAGGGATAGAATTATTTCTGAGATATGGGGGATAATAAACTCGCTAAGTTTACCTGAAGGAGTTATGGAGCAGGTTAGGGAATGCATGGCTAAGCTTGAGGAGAAGACAGGTAGGAAGTTCGGTGACCCCAATAATCCACTGCTCGTATCCGTTAGGTCAGGTGCTCCCATATCAATGCCTGGCATGATGGATACAGTATTGAATCTAGGCTTAAACGATGAGGTAGTTAAGGGATTAGCTAAGCTAACAGGTAATGAGTGGTTTGCCTACGATGCCTATAGGAGGTTTTTACAGATGTTCGGTAAGATTGTGTTAGGAATTAGTGAAAAGCTGTTTAATGATTGCTTAGATAATGTTAAGAGGAAGTATAATGTTAAGTATGAGGTTGAACTGCCTATAGATGGGGTTAAGGAGGTTGTTGAAGAGTTTAAGCAGATTATTAAGAGGGAGAGGGGAGAGTTCCCTCAGGATCCCTGGGAGCAGCTGAAGCTAGCTATATCTGCTGTTTTCAGGTCATGGATGAATCCTAGAGCTATATATTACAGGATAGCTAATAAGGTAACACCTGAAGTAGCTGATAGCACGGCTGTAAACATTGTTGCTATGGTTTTCGGTAATATAGGATGGAATAGCGGTACTGGTGTAGTTTTCACGAGGGATGTAGCTACGGGTGAGAATAGGCTTTACGGCGAGTTCCTACCGAACGCTCAGGGGGAGGATGTTGTTGCAGGTGTTAGAACACCATACCCAATAGAGAAGCTTAAAGACATCTCCCCACACGTATACGACGAGCTTTACAAGGCAGCTAAATCCCTAGAAAGGATAAATAAGGAAGTTCAAGACGTGGAGTTCACCGTTGAAAACGGGAAACTATACCTACTCCAAACAAGAGCTGGGAAAATGACTCCTCTAGCCAGGGTTAAGACGGCTGTAGATATGGTTAAGGAGGGAATTATTAGCGTGGAGGAGGCTATAATGAAGGTTGAGCCTCAACACATAATCTCACTCCTCCACCCCAGAATAGATCCTAAAGCAAGGGTTGAGCCTATAGCTAATGGTCTTCCAGCATCTCCAGGTGCGGTTTCAGGACAGGTAGTGTTTGATCCTGATACTGCTGTTGAGTGGGCTAGAAACGGGAGAAGAGTGATTCTAGTTAGGGTGGAGACGAAGCCTGATGATATTCATGGATTCTACGCTTCAGTAGGAATATTAACGGCAAGAGGGGGGATGACTTCACATGCAGCTGTGGTTGCTAGAGCAATAGGTAAAACATCCGTTGTAGGAGCTGAAAGCATAAAGATAGATTACAATAACAAATTGTTCACAGTTAACAACTTTACCGTTAGGGAGGGGGATTGGATAACGATAGATGGATCAACTGGAAACATCTACATAGGTAAAGTACCTACAGTAGAGCCTGAAATAATTCCTGAGCTTAACGAGCTTCTTTCATGGGCTGATAAAATAAGAAGACTTGGAGTAAAAACAAACGCTGACCTACCTGAAGATGCTAGAATAGCTAGGAAATTCGGTGCTGAAGGGATAGGGCTGCTTAGAATTGAGAGAATGTTTAGAAAAGCTGAGAGGCTTGAAGCTCTTAGAGCAGTTATTCTAGCTGAAAGCAGAGATGAAAGAATTAAACACTTGGAAAAGCTATACCAAATGATTAAGCCCGACTTCAAACAGATACTTGAAATAATGGATGGATTACCCGTAATCATTAGGCTTATAGATCCACCACTCCACGAATTCCTACCGGCACCGGAGGAGATACTGGAGCAAATATATGAGGGGAGGCTAAGAGGGGAGGCTAAGGATACGTTGGAAAAGCTTGAGCAGCTATATAGAAGGGTTAAAGCTTTAAGGGAGGCTAACCCAATGATGGGGCATAGAGGAGTTAGAGTAGGAGTTACATTTCCCGAAATATACTACTATCTAAGTAAAGCAATGATTGAGGCAGCTACCGAGCTAGTATTGGAGGGTAAGAATCCGAAGCTTGAAATAATGATTCCGAACGTAAGCGATGTTAACGAGATTAGATTCGTTAAGTCCAAAGCAATAATTCCAGCATTAAACGATGTTGAAGCCAGGTATGGGGTTAAAATACCTGTAAAGATAGGGACAATGATTGAAACTGTAAGATCATGCTTAACAGCTGACGAAATAGCTAGGGAAGCTGACTTCTTCAGCTTCGGCACAAACGACTTAACGCAGGCAGCATTCAGCTTCAGCAGGGACGATGCGGAAAATAAATTCATGCCGCAATATCTGGAGCTAAACATACTCCCATCAAACCCATTCGAAACACTGGATGAAAAGGGGGTTGTTAAACTTATTGAGACATGTGTAAAGCTGGGGAGAAATGCAAATCCAAACTTAGAGATAGGAATATGTGGTGAACATGGCGGAGACCCAAGATCAATAGAGTTCTGCCATAAATTAGGATTAGACTACGTTAGTGCATCACCGTTCAGAGTAGTAATAGCTAGACTAGCAGCAGCTCGAGCAGCTGTTAAAGAAAGAGTGAAGAGCGATCTGGACTAAAATCCCTCACTAATACTAACAAATTATAGCTGTAAATAGCAGTTCCAAATAGATAGATTTGGACAATAATTTTATGGATGGCGACGCAGATTATTGGATGATGCGGATAGCCTTAAGATGAGGCTTCCCACACGATGAACTCAGGCTGGAGACAGCTTAAGGATGGATTCGCTGAGTGGGTTGCCAAGCCCTATTTTAGAGTTTATATCTAAAACTTAATTAATGTATGAAGCTAGAAGCTTATTAAGTATGTTTTAATCAACTCCGTAAGCTCCCCTAGCTTATCTATAACATTCTCATCTCTAGCTCTCTCATCTAAATATTTCTCATCAAGTTTATTCTGGAAGATTTTAAGTAGAGCTAAGGCTTTATCCCTATCTTCAGTAGCGTTCCAGAACTTCCATCCAGCAAGATAAACTACTATAAGATCCTCTGGAGGATCTAAATATACATAATCTCCATCAACAACAAGTTTAACAGGCTTCTTCCTACGTGTATAAGTAGTTGCCACTATATCTATTGATTTCAACATTAAATCACCATAATCAATAAGATAGCCTCTTCCAATTCTTCTCCCAATATTTTCAAGAGTTCTTCTAAGTATTTCCTCCGATAATCCTTCAGCTATAACATCTACATCCATCGTCCTATAGGTTCTACCCGTATATACTTCAACAGCAAACCCTCCAGTAATAACTATCCTACCCAGACCTTGAGATTCAAGAAATGTATTTATTAAAGCTGAAAGCTTAAGAAATCTTGATGTTTCATCAGGCTCCCTAGCTAATTCATTTATTTTCAATCTAATAGAAAGTAGAAGATTCTCTACAGCCTTCTCCACTTTAGAACTCTTTCCTCCACACTCCATGAAACCTCACCAACATAATAGTTAAAGGCTATTACAGAGAGGAATGCTAATTTTAAAGAATCCTCTAGAGATCTTCTAGAGCTTCTCACTCTACTCCTTAAACCATATGTAAGTAGGAAAACCTCAGCTCTTTTAAGCCATAACTCCTTAACATCCCTCAATGTTAATACACTCAACAAAACCCCCTATAAGATCTTAACAATTCATAATATAAATTAGAAAGCAGCAAATACTCAACGAAAAATATGAGGGAATATGTAATTGAGGTTAAGGCATAATTCATTAATAATTCTCTTACTAATAATATAGGTATGGAGGTGCAGGTAGAGGCTAATATGTATAGCATTAGAAAAGGATAATTATAATCCATAATTTAACCTTATCTTGAACAGCTACTACTATTATTTTATAAATAAAATATTTAAGTCTTTCCTTAGGTTGCTGGGATGCTAGGTTTACATGTAGTATTCCTCATAAAGCCTAGGGCTTAACTTAACAGTATCGGTCTACAAGGTGTTACCTTTATTTTTTAGGTGGCCATACCCTATCGAAATATATGCTTTTACCATATGATGATATGGGTATTCCAATTATTACGTCAGCATCCATCAACTTTAATCTTTTAGCTGCAACCCCAACTGTAAACATTATTCTATTATCAACATTTAGGTTTGAAGCTGTTTTAACGGCTGAGCCTAGAGCAATTCCTAAATTTATTAAGTCATATATGCAGCTTGGTCCTGTAAATGCCCAATCAGTCTTCCTAACAACGTTTTCCTCAAAATCTTTACAGTTCCTATAGCCGCATCCACCACAGTTTAAATCATAGCCTTTCCCACCCTTAAACCCTACTAGTAGAACAGCTTTAGAGTTTCTAACATTTAAGGCATCCCTCTCAAATCCAGGCATTACATTTTTAAGCTTCTCCATCTCGCTTGCTAAAGTATTGATCTCCTCACCTGTAACTATAAGGGTTTGAAGTCTATCAATTCCCCTAGCTTTAGGAGCTGTCTTTACGGAAACAGCCATAAGCTTCAATACCTGAAGTAAACTATCATCCATAACCTGGTTGAAATCCACAATTGGCATAGAACTCTAAAAACTCTAGAAACTTAAATCTTTCGGTAATCGCTATCGGGAAGGTATGCTATAGGCTAGGATTACTGGTAGCGAAAAGCTTATTCAGAGGATGCCTCAATTAGCAGTAAGAAGCTGTAGGAGTTGGATAACTTAATGTCGTTAAGAACCTACGAGGATAAGTTTGAGGTCGTGTTTCAACCCCATGGTAGAAGAGGTACCTTTAGGATAGGTGTAAATCTGCTTGAAGCTGCTAAGGGGCTTGGAATCGATATATTATCGCTATGCGGCGGCAGAGGGTTATGTGGGAAGTGTAAGGTTAAGGTCTTAAAGGGCTATGAGTATCTAAACCCATTAAAAGAGTCTGAGTTAAGGTTCTTAACTAGGGAGGAGGTTGGGGAGGGATATAGGCTTGCATGTCTTACATCAATCATAACACCTCACGAAATCATAATATACATTCCTGAGAGAAGTAGGGTGGGAAGGCAGAGGCTTCAAACAGAAGGGTTTGAAGTACCGGTAAAGCCTAATCCACTAGTTAAAAAATACTTTGTGGAGCTTCCCCCACCAACACTTAAAGATCCTAGACCGGATGATCTGAGGCTTCTCGACTCTCTACGTGAACAGCATGGAGTTGAAAACGTTGATGTACACTACGAGCTACTAGCTGAGCTACCTATAATTCTTAGGGAGGCGAAGTGGAGGGTTACAGCTACGGTGTGGAGGGATAAGATAATAGCTTTGGAGCCTGGGGATACTACAAGCAGATGCTTCGGCTTCGCCTGCGATATAGGAAGCACGAAGCTTGCAGGATTCCTAATGGATTTAAATACTGGAAGAGTTGTTTCGGTAGCTGCAAGAATAAATCCGCAAATACAGTATGGGGAGGATATTATAAGTAGGATAACTCACGTACTGCTTAAGGGATGGAGTGGATTAAATGATCTCCAGAAGGCTGTTGTTGAAGGTATTAACGAGATTATAGATGAATGCTGCCGGAAAGCAGATGTAAAGCCTGAGGAAATATATGAAACAGTATTTGTAGGCAATACCGCAATGATGATGTTCCTCCTTAAAATATGGCCTCAATACACTGCATATTCACCATATCCGCCCCCAAGATCAGCCGGAATAGACCTACCTAGCAAAACGGTAGGTATTAAAGCACATGTTAGAGCTAACCTCCACTACCTACCGACCATAGGCGGATTTGTTGGTGCGGATAATGTTGCAAACATGGTTGTAACTAAGCTTCCTGATTCGAACGATATAGGTATGTGTATAGATATAGGCACCAATACGGAGATAGGGATTGGGAATAGGGAGATAGGGGTATGGTGTGATTCATGTGCTTCAGGACCTGCTTTCGAAGGCATGATGATTAAACACGGAATGAGAGCTGCATCAGGATCGATAGAGAGAATATCTATAGATATAGAGTCCCTGGAGCCGGTATATAGGACGATAGATGATGAGCCGCCGATAGGTATATGTGGGTCAGGGCTTATAGATGCATTAGCGGAAATGCTTAAAGCCGGAATAATAGATACAAGTGGAAGATTTAATCCTGAATGCTCCAAAATAAGTAAACGCATCAGGCAGGGAGTAGATGGGTTTGAGTACGTGGTAGCATACAGGGATGAGACGGGAGGTAAGCTAGATACAGATATAGTTATAACGCAGAGAGATGTTAGAGAGCTGCAGAAGGCAAAGGCAGCAATACATACAGGAGCATCGCTAATAATGAAGAGAATGGGAATATCTGAAAACGATATTAAGGTACTATATATAGCTGGAGCCTTCGGGAACTATATAGATCCTGAAAATGCTAGAACTATAGGGATGTATCCCGAAATACCTATAGAAAGAATAAAATTCATAGGAAACTCAGCAGGTACAGGAGCTAGAATGTGCTTAATATCAAAGGAGGAGAGAGAATATGCTGAATACATAGTGAAAAACAAAATCAAATACTTTGAGCTAGCAGCAGATCCTGAATTCCAAGTAGAATACATAAACTCGACATTCCTACCATATAGGGACTTAAGCAAATATCCCATAACAGCAGAATATCTATATAGACTTGGAAGAATCAAACACTACAATCCAAATCCCCAACAATAATCCCAGTGGAGAATCCTAAACCTAAGCATCATCCAGGCCCTCTACCTATAGTGTTTAGGTTTACCGGTACACCTTAACTATCTATACTTTCAAATCTACTAGAGGAACGATTTAACGTAGCTAACACGTTAGCATTAAGACTATTAAAGCTTAAAATAGCAATACTGATCGATGCTTTCATCATTTTAAGTCTTCATGCAAATCCTTAACTTAGAGTTATGTCGCTAGGCTTCATGGAGGATGATACGGTATGTCAGCGGCTACTGATAGCTATCATTAAATGCCGTGAAGAACATGCAGAAGCTCCTAATCAATAATGATGCTGAACAAGTATGGTAGGGTTAAGTGGAGGAATTCTGGAGGAGATGATGCCTATGATAGAGGTACGCTAAGTTTACGGCATGATGGATTTAGATATGGAAACCTACAAGGTGAGGCAGTATGTTAAGTTGCTTATTCGATGAATTTAATAGTCAAGTTTAAATATTTGTTTATGATTAGGTTGTGGTGATGCCTATTGATGAGAAGATTGTTGTTACTGCTGCTCTCCCCTACTCGAACGGTGAGCTGCATCTAGGACATATTGTTTCAACATATCTTCCTGCAGACATATTTGTTAGATACTTAAGACATAAGGGTGCTGATGTGGTTTTTGTATGTGGTGGGGATGATTACGGTACACCTATTCTCATACAGGCTGAAAGGGAGGGTAGGAGTCCTGAGGATTATGTTGAGTATTGGCATCAGCAACATATAAGGGATTTTAATGATGCCGGTATAAGTTTTAATCTATACTATAAAACCCATTCCAAGGAGAATATTGAGCTTACCCAGCATTTCTTTAAGACTCTATATGAGAGGGGCTACATATATGCTAGGGAAATTGAGCAGTACTATTGTGAGTATGATGGTAAGTTTTTACCGGATCGATATGTTAGAGGTGTATGCCCATTTTGCGGTGCTTCTGACCAGTATGGTGATGGATGTGAGAAATGCGGGAGAACCTATGAACCCATAGATCTTGTAGATCCGCGATGTGCAATATGTGGTAAACCACCGCTAAGAAGAAGAAGCATACACTACTTCCTTAAGCTTTCAGCCTTCTCCAATAAGTTAAGGGAATGGCTTGAATCTAATGGCAATCTACAATCTGATGTTAAGAATTATGTTTTAAGCTGGATTAAGAATGGCTTAAGGGACTGGGATATTACTAGAGATATTAGATGGGGGGTGCCTATACCTCTTGATGAGGCTAAGGGTAAGGTTCTTTACGGATGGTTTGACAATCATATAGGCTACATAGCATTTACATTAAAATACTTTGAGGATATAGGTATGGGTAAAGACTATGGTAGGGAGTTTTGGAATAAGGCTAAGATATACCACTTTATAGGTAAAGACATTGTCTACCACCACTACCTCTTCCTACCAGCTATGAGGATGGGGGAGGGAAGCTTTAAGCTACCGGACTACATACCTACAAGAGGACATCTACTACTTCAAGGACATAAATTCTCTAAAAGTAGAGGATGGTATGTAAGCTTAAGAGAATTCCTTAATCTATTCCCAGCGGACTATCTTAGATTCTACCTAGCTCTAATAACACCATACTCCCAGGCTGATGTAAACTTTGACTGGGATGAGTTTCAATCTAAGGTAAATAGTGAACTCATAAACAACATCGGCAACTTCATACATAGAACACTAACGTTTACGTGGAGAAGCTTTAACGGTAGGGTTCCTAAGCCAGACAGCTATGATGAGATGGATGATGAAATGATGATAAAGATTAAAGATCTTGAGGTGGACTTAACGAAACTTATGGATAGCTTAGAGTTTGATAAAGCGTTGAAGAGGATACTTGAGTTCTCATCGTTTTGCAACCAATACTTCCAGAGGAAGAAGCCGTGGAAAACAATGGATCCTAACTGTATATATTTAAGCATAAATGCTACTAGAACATTAGCTATAGTTCTAGATCCATTCATCCCGTTCTCAATGAGGAAGCTATGGAGTATGCTTAACATGCCGGGGAATATACATAATGAATACTGGAGTACAGCATTCAAACTGGAGGTTAGGGAGGGACATGAGATAAGTAAACCGCAGCCGCTATTTAGAAGAATCGGAGATGATGAAATTAAGGCTCAGAAAGAAAAACTTAAAACAATCGAAGATAGAAACCAGCTATAAAAGTAACCATCTATCTCAATGTGATAGCCTAGAATGCTAAATACGATATGTTAAGCTGCTAGCAATCTCCGTAAGCTGCTCCAACCAAAGTTGGAAGCTTCCAGCGTTTAGGCTTTACATCTATCTCCACCGGTTCAGGGGGATTGCAGCTCCACTCCATAGAGCTCATTACTCTATGGGCTAAGGTAAGATTGAAGCTAGGCAGCAAGCTTAACGGAGTTGGAGGGATGTAGCTAGCTTAAACCATGTGGCGTTAAGTATTTGAGGAGTTGAGGCTTAGTTAGGTGATATTCTATTGCGATTACTATTGTTTCTTTTCAACTATTTTAAATTCTGTATTTACAAATATCTTCTCCTTTTCCAGGAAGTTCAATGTCTCCCTCCTTAAGGATTTCTCAAGAGATTCAGGAGGGTGAACTCCACATATATTATTTCTTTTAATTAATGTTTTTATGAATGCTACAGCACATATTGCTGTCGGATAGGCTATGTAGCTTGATCCTGGAAGTATTTTATTTATTTGTGTTTGACTTGGGAAAATCACATAGGACCTCATAAGCGCCTTCTCCCCCCTTACTTTTCCATAGTTATCTACAAATAATGCGAAGTAGCCCTCCTCAATAACTCCGTCCTCAACCAGCTTTACCACTTCACCTGGTAGTGGAGTGTCTGGAAGTATGGAGTACATGAACTTCTTGGGGGAAATCTTCCTCCCCTTGTAGGAGATGGGTTTATCGTCAAATATCCCTATTCTATAAAGTGTTCTTAAAACCTCTATGTCACTGCCGGCAGCTTTAACATCTAGATTTTTAATTTTTAAAAAGTGAGGTATTGTATATGCTTCATCGCTTGAAATAAGGTAGGTATTCATCCTGCCGAAGGGCTCCGGAAACTCGTATGGTTCGATTTCGCTGAACGGCTCCTTAAACATGAATTTCCCACCACGATAAATTAAGCTTCTAGAAGCTACATTAAACATTTCTGCTTTAGACCATGGAAGAATGAATTCATTCCCCCTCTGCTCCTCTAATGTCTTAATCGATACTGTTTCAACCCTATCAAGCTCCTCAGAGTTCTCTCTAGCCAGTAGGTTTGTTAATCCAGGTGATGCTCCAGCATTTATTAAGGCGAATAGATTATTTTTCTCAAATCTATGATTAAGATGAAGCTGCTCAGCCATTCTGGATCTTCCTCCGAAACATGCAAGATCTATATAGTTTACTCCAGCCTTCAACGCTATATCCATTACCTTAATGTTTAAGGGATACTCTCTATCGCCGATACTGTATGAGGTAGGTAATGCGTTTACAATTAGATCATAGTTCCTCACTTCACCGTAGATATCATCTCTTAAAACATCGTATTCCCTTATGATGAAGTCTTCCTCACCGCCCATTAAGAAACCCTTCATTCTCTTCACGTTCCTATCTATACATAAAATCTCATCCGCTATCTCCCTACTCCTCAATATACGTGCGATAGCAGAGCCGACAGCACCACATCCAAGAATCGCTATCCTCATATAGATCACCAGCACATTTAAACACTAATCCCCTATAACTTATTAGGAAGCCGCTATATATGGATTACCACCTTATAAGTCGCTTCGTAAACTTAAGCTTATGGTTAATTCCTCTATTTGACTATAGTATTTCGCTAAAGTTCTTTCCACTTTTCCATATTAGCATCCGCTTGCTTTATGTTGAATTTGTATTCCTCTCCATCCTCAAGCAGATCAATCACAACATATACTAAGGAAACAGTAGGAAAAGTTATGTGAAATACTATAGTCAAAATAGAATTAACCATAAGCTTAAGTTTACAAGGCGTTATAAGTTTCCTACAACGTTGGAATAAGCCATTCCGAAGCTGGCATACATCAATACTTACAGTTCCGAATCCACCACTAACCGATGCCTTATCCATTGGATCTCGTATCTATGTGATGGTTGCTTCATAGCTACCTCTCCCCGATGATGGGCCGTAATCTTCATGAAGTAGCTGGTAAGCTAAACTTGATGAGCTATGCCTGAAGGCATCTTCCAAATAGTATAATAATTCTCCGAACAATCTTGGAAGCTATGCAGTGAGTAATTAAGCAGTAAAGTAGATGATGCCATTAAGATTTATAACTCTTCCAGTACTTTGTAGTTATGGAGTTTAAGCTGCTTAGGGATATAGGAATAACTGTAAGTAGAGATCTGCATGTAGTAGTACTTACTGGAGCAGGTATTTCCGCTGAAAGCGGTGTTCCAGTATTTAGGGGGAGGGAGTCTATGTGGGAGAATCCTACTGCGAGAAGACTTGCTTCACATGCTCATCCACCTTGGAATAATAGAGGCACATGGGAGTTTTACGAGTGGAGGAGGCAGCTTGTTGCTAAATGTAGCCCTAATGCTGCTTACTACACTCTTGTAGAGATGGAGTCGTTCTTTAAGAGGTTTTGCCTAATAACTCAGAATGTAGATGGGCTTCATAAACGTGCTGGAAGCAGAAACGTAATTGAGCTTCATGGAAACATGTGGAGGGGGAGATGTTTAAGAGATGGAGAAATCGTTGAGCTACCTGAAACCCCTCTAAAATCTATTCCTCCACTCCATTCATGCGGGGAGGCCTTAAGACCGCATGTAGTTCAGTTCGGGGAAGCTGTTCTAGATTTTGATAGGGCATTAAGGGAAACTATGATGGCTGACCTATTCTTCGTTATAGGTACCTCAGGTGTTGTTTCCCCAGCACGTGACCTACCCTTAATAGCGTTGAGAATGGGGGCTAAAGTTGTGGAAATCAATCCTGAAGAAACAGTTTTAACACCATACGTAACAGTATCTATTAGGGGGAGGGCTGCTGAAGTACTTCCGAAGGTTTGGAGGGAAATTCTAAAATTAGCTACGTAGCATTAACTAGCATGAGGCTAAAACTACGTTTAAACTTCTCCTTGTGAGCTGATCCACAACTAAGTCGGGGATTAGCTGTCGATCGCCTAACCGTAATTGAGGGATGAATCTCCTAGCTGAATACCAGCAGCTCCCTCTACACTTGCCTTCAGCCGATTCACAGCCAATTACGTAATAGCCTAAGTTCCCATTTGCTGGTTTAGGAGCTTACTCCCATAGATCTCATTAACCTATGGGCTGAGATTATGCATCCTTACAGGCTCGGAACATTTAAAATATTTGATACTTCAAATTTTACATCATTCATCCAGAACTAAAGCTCCAGGTTTTCTGGTTACATCATTATAGGGAAGCTATTAGGATAGTATGTTCTATAGCGTTAGCTACGCGCGCGTCTAAGTCTTGAAAAGCCATGAGAAGTCAGGGTAGCTTACTCTTCTATCAATTCTTTCAGCTAGTGCTTGGGCAATTATGGGTAGAGCTATGGTTGCGTCGCAGTAGCATTGAATATTTCTACCTTCCTTAGCCTCCTTACCCCAGCTTACAGCTTCCTCAAACGTAGCGCCTGAAAGCCCTCCCCAGTGGGGTGCATCCGTTGTTATTTGGATAGCGTACTTATGTGGATATTCTAGTTTACCTCCTTTAACTATGCCTACAGCTGCTGTTAGCAGCTGTGCGAAGTCTTTAGGTACTCCACCACCAATATATATTACACCTGTTTTACTGCTTCTCAACCCTATCTCAGTCAGCTCATCGAAATCCTTCATCTGATCAACAACAACATTTCTTCCATCAATCCTCCTACTTAATACTGCTGCTACACCATACTCACTATCTACAATAGCTGGGCTGAATACAGGTACTCTATGCTTGTAGGCTGTAGCCAGTATGGAGTCTATATTCCTCTCAAGTAGGAACTTACCGAAAAGCATACAGAACTCTCTAGATGAGTATGGATAATTATCCTTCAACGTATTTATGAATTCTCTTATAAGATCAGTTATCCTCCTGTACTTCAACCCATCAGTGAAGACATCATAATATCTAAACACTCCATACTTAAACAGCTCTCCATCATCTACAAGCCAATGCCCCTGATAGTATCCGTGAAGCGAATCCTGTATATCCTCAGATATGTTAGCGCCTGTGGAGATGAGGACATCTATATATCTTCTCTCTATCATCCACTTAATGATTTTCCATTGGCCCGTAGTACTCATAGACCCAGCTAAACCCATTATAATTGTTAAATCCCTACTTCTAAGCATATCAATCCAGACCTCAACAGCTTCTCCAAGTCTTCTACCTTGAAAACCGGTCTTAGACATTTCAGATAGCAGCTGAGAAATAGTTTTAGGAGTTTTAACTTCGATAGCTTCCAGCCTCCTAGTAAGATATGGGTTTTCAACCCTATTGATACAGGAATTCATAGCAGTTGCTTATAAGCAAACTTAAAAACTTATCTAGCTAGTTCGTCGATTTAGCATGCATTAAGCCTAAAGGCTTGAATTAAGCGGTCACTATGGAATGTTAAAATTGGACAGATGGTAATCATTTATAATCATGATGGAGCAATGATTGTATGTAGGTTTAGCTTAGAGCTGTTCTTGAATTGGAGGGAAAAGTTTATTAACCAAATTTTCGATAGAAATTGGTGTTTATCAAAGTTGCCAGCATCCATGCTGGTAACGTGTAGTAGAAGGCTGATTTTAATATTGGATCATCTCTTCGACGGTGATCTACAAATTGGAATATGATGTAGAGCTAATAAACATTACCAAGAAATACGGAAGTACTCCGGTTCTCTCCAATATATCTTTAAGCGTAAGAAGTAATGAATTCTTCTCCATTCTTGGACCTAGCGGCTCAGGGAAGACAACTATTCTTAGGATAATTGCTGGACTTACGAAGCCTGATGATGGGATAGTGAAGATAAAGGGCGTTGATGTAACCTCCCTACCTCCATATAGGAGGAGGGTTGGAATGGTTTTCCAGCATTTAGCTCTATTCCCCCACCTAACAGTTTTTGAAAATATAGCTTACAGCTTAAGAATTATGAAGATGCCTGAGGACGATGTTAGGAGGAGGGTGAAGGAGTATTTGGAAATTGTAAATCTACCATACGAGGTATATGCTGGTAGAAAAATCAATCAGTTAAGTGGAGGACAGCAGCAGAGGGTAGCTATAGCTAGAGCGTTAATTATGGAGCCTAAAGTCCTACTGCTCGATGAGCCTTTAGGGTCTCTAGATTTTAAGCTGAGACAGCATATGATGCTTGAACTTAAAAGACTTCAGAGAACTGTGGGAACAACCTTTATCTACGTTACTCACGACCAGGAGGAGGCTTTAATAATGTCTGATAGAATAGCTGTGTTGAACAATGGAAGAATAGAGCAGATTGGAAGCCCATCTGAAATATATGGGAAGCCTAAAAACAAGTTTGTAGCTTCATTTATAGGGGAGGCAAACTTTATTACTGGTAAGCTTGTTAGCGATGAAGTATTTGTGGGTAGCTTCGGATATGTAAAAATACCTAAAGTAAATACAGCTCTAAACGGTAGAGCAGTACTATCTATTAGACCTGAGAGGATAAGGGTTGGATTAAGCCTTAACGGATTAGACAACATATATAAGGGGGAGATTGAGGAGAAAATATATACTGGTAGCTACGTATACGTTAAGGTAAGGGTTTCAGTAGATACGTGTCTGAAGTGTTTGGTTCCAGTTACAGATATTGAAAACTTAGGGCTTAATGAAGGGATGAATGTAGCTGTGGGATGGAATAAGCAGGATATAATTGGGGTTTTCGAAGATTGAAATGGAGTTTTTAAAACGTATAGGGATTCGTAGAGCTTCAACATATGTTTTAACCCCATCTCTAGCCTTCCTAGCCGTCTTCTTCTACACTCCATTCATAATAGTTCTCCTATACAGTATTGGAGTTGTAGGAATTGATGGAGTTGTCAGCTTAACTCCTACATTTAAATACTTTATTGAGGCTTTAAACCCACTATATCTGAGAGTAATCCTAAACAGCTTATATCTAGCTGCATTAACAACGATTTCATGTCTAGCTATAGCTTATCCAGCAGCCTACTATATTGCGTTGAAAGCATCGTATAGATTAAGAAGCTTACTGATAGTTGCAGTTATACTTCCATACTGGATCAGCTTCCTGCTTAGAACGTATGCGCTTATGACCATACTTTCATCTCTAAACATGCTTTTCACATATCAAGCAGTAATAATTGGAATGATTTATGACTATCTTCCATTCATGATTCTTCCGCTTTACGTAAATCTTGAGAAACTCGATAAATCCCTCCTGGAGGCTTCATACACGCTTGGAGCAAATCCTATAAAGACATTTTTTAAAGTAACTCTACCATTATCAATGCAGGGAATCGTTGCTGGATGTATTCTAGTATTTGTTCCAGCAACTGGGGAGTTTATAGTTCCCTACATGCTTGGAGGAGTATCAGTAACTACAATAGGAACATTAACCTGGGATTTATTTCTTAAATTCCATAACTGGTGGAGGGGGGCTGCACTATCAATAATATACATATCTATAGTGTTTACAATACTAGTAATATACGTTAGAAAGATAGGTGGGGTGGAGCTATGAGTATAGTTGATAAACTGATGAGAATCCACACAATATCAGTACTTCTATTCCTATACTTCCCCATAGCTATTGTGGTTTTATCATCGTTTAACGAGTATGGAGGATTTCCAAGCTTTAAATTCACTACGAAATGGTATGAATCCCTACTTCAAAACAGCACAGTATGGAAAGCATTTAACAATAGTTTATCAGTAGCTATACTATGCGCATTAGTATCCGTTATCTTAGGATTTCTATCCGCTTATGGATTGCTGAGAGCTGATACAGCCTTTAAATCAAGCATCGAATCCATCTTCTACATACCTATAATCATACCTGAAATAACTGAAGCATTATCACTACTTCTATTCTACAACTTCCTCTCATTCCCGTTAGGATTCTTCTCCGTACTGATAGGCCATATCGCATTCAGCATATCCTTCGTATTCGTAGTTTCTAAAGCTAGACTAGCGGGATTTGATAAATCTCTCGAGGAGGCATCGATGACTCTAGGAGCTAACCAGCTCCAAACATTCATCAAGATAACTCTACCACTATCAGCACCTGGAATAGCTGCAAGCACACTTCTAGCCTTCACCCTTTCATGGGATGACTTTATAAAAACAGTTTTCACCACAGGACCTGGATTCCAAACTATACCCCTAGTAATATGGTCTCAATCAGCTAGGGGGGGAGTAAGCCCTGAGCTTAATGCATTAACAAGCTTAATGCTAATAATATCAATAACCCTATCATATCTATACGTAAGAATGATGAGGAAACAACATTAACTCTACTTATAAATCACAGTAATAACTACTAAGTTGAAGTTTAAACCATTGTAGATTTATTTTAGGTCTTAACATCGAGTTTGTTAATATCCGATTACACTTGGGTTGGGAAGTTTTGAATCAGCATTTGTTAACTTAATATTATCTACCGTTTGTCCCTAGATGCTCATTCTCATTACTTCATGTTTATTCGTTGCATCTAGGGACTTTCTCCTCGCCCACTCCTTCATTGGTAGCACTGCTACCTCTAGAGCGGGGTCACTGGGCATTGGGGCTAACGGCACGAGCCCCTTAGAGGTTAAATATTTTTTCTTAAGGTTTAATACTGCTATTACATCTCTACCAGCTTCAAACCCGCATCTTGGGCACTTTGATTGCCTTGGGGCATTGCCCCTCATCAGCTTAGAACCGCAGAGCGGGCATGCGGAGGAGGTGTTTCTAGGATCTATCCTAGCCACGGGGACTCCTCCCTTAAGGCATTTCTCCTCAACAGCTCTAACCATACCTCTAAACCCTGCTTGATATATTCTATGTCTTAGTGTTAAGTCTTTAACATCTTTAATCATGTTTCTAGGGCACTGCTTAGGAAGCTTCTCTAATACAACTATAGTGCTGAGGTTCTTGGCTGTATTAGCAATGACGTTTGCAATCTTCAATCTAATATCTCTCTTCCTCTTACACTCCCTGCCATGAATAGCTCTACCAACATATCCATTGCCCTTAACGCTCTGTGCAACCTCTCTATACATAGCATAGCCCATGGTAATCCTCTTGATGCTTGTCTCAAGGATGTACACCTCATCGAGAACCTTAACAGCCACGTTGTTCTCATTAACATCAACAGAAATAACGTGTTTAACACCGTCTTCACTAATGTTGATGGTTTTGACAAACACGAAGTATATTAGCAGTCTCTTGCGCTTGTAGTCGATCTTTACCTTTGGCTGTGTTCTCAGAGCCCATCCACCATTAATGTGTTTCCAATAGAGTTTGTGTGGAACAAGCTCTACTGGTATCCAGCCTCCATGAGTGTAAATGAGAATTGTCGTATATCCTGCACGCCTCCATAGATGATCATCCAGCCAAATGCTAATCTTGTTGACCTCAGGTTTCTTAGATCTTGCCAAGCCCTTCTTCTTAAGCTTGTTAAAACTCTTGATCCTGGTAGATGTGTCTTGACAAGCCGTGTGAATATAGTGGCTGGGTAGATGCGGAAATCTTTTGCGCAGTTCATGATACTTATCTCTCTTCAACCTAGTGAAAGAATTAATGCTGTTTCTAAATCCATATTCCACGAGCTCTAGGAGAACTTGCTTGTAGAGTTCTTCAAGCTCTTTAAAGACTCTGAACTTCTTCTCAGTGAGCTTAACGCTCGGCACAATAATTGTTCTAGTGAGTTCACTCACTCTTCTCAACCTCCTCTAAAAGCTTCTTGAAGCCCTCGACGAGCTTCTTTTTCTTGCGGCTCCGTAGCCCGTAGAGCTTTCCAGCGAAAGACGTAACAATCTCTATCAAGTCCTCTACAAGCTCTTGGTAGGCGTCTTTAGGCTCCTCTCCGAAGGCGACCTCGATTCCAACACCATATTGTTTGAAGAAGTACTCTAGAAATTCAAAGCCGAACCTCGTTAACCTATCTTTATACGTTATCACAATCACATCTACCTGTTTATTCACGACGTAGTTGAAGAGCTTTAACAGGCCTCTTCTATCAGTCTTCAGTCCGCTTGTGACGTCGCTCAGCACATCAACGACCTTAACCCTTTTGAGACACAGTATTCCGTCAAGAATTGCACTTGTTTCTCCAAGTCGCTCTTCAGTCTGATGAGCTAACACGAGCATAGATAACTGTCCTAACCTCTTTACTTATTGGAAGACCTTCAGCAATCCTTCTGATCTCGCTCTCTGAAATTCTGTGCTTGCCACCAGCCGTTCTTATGGCCTTGATTCCTTCCTCATCCACCTGCATAAAGTAGGATAGCTGATGCCAAGCCTTCGGCAGACCTCCTTTGGCCTCAGTAATTTCTCTGAAATCTCTGACATCAACGCTAATAGATAAAAAAAGCTTATAAACTTAACTCATAACCATTAACTTTGAAACTGCCCCGAATATGGAGGGGCAGCTATTATTTAGCTATCTATAAGCGGATGCAGCAACTTAGGAAAGATGCAGTATGTTAAGTCAAATCTGTTAACCGTACTTAATAATGATATAGGAAGGATTTACGAGTTTTGAAAATGTCCTCAGACCCGGCAACTTAACATACTGCATCTAACATCCTAATTTACCACGTTCATGTCCTCCATGTGACAACTTAACATATTGTCGCTGATTTCCTACGGTGCCAAATCCACGGACGTGGCAACTAAAGTACTCCTCGACAGCTG
>Ga0080004_1191192_pt1 | contig 29457 bp, 33 predicted proteins | sample WasSprMetagenome_FD_69207 | JGI IMG/M metagenome (GOLD analysis project Ga0080004, IMG submission 69207) | Sulfidic aquatic microbial communities from Washburn Spring, Yellowstone National Park, USA - WS (SPADES assembly) (version 2) | ecosystem: Environmental > Aquatic > Thermal springs > Hot... | reverse complement strand
AAACCATGAATCTAACAACATGCTCAGCAGGTACTCAGATCTTGTTAATGTATGTGCTAGGTATAGCTGGATCTCTCCTAATGTGATTTCTCTAGCAATTCTAGAGATTTGGAGAGCTATCAAGATTTTGAATATTATCGAAACTATTGTTAGCTGCCCTGATATCCATGTATCGACAGATACTCCGTAACCTGGGAAGAGAAGCATAAACGACGTTATTACGCTCATAACGATTATAGCTACTGTATAAGCTAATAACCTTCTATTTACTGTATAAGTTGTATGCTCAAATACCCTCCTTAGATCCACTCTTCACCACCTTTTCATATAGATCTCCAAGACTAGCTGTTTTGAATATATAGCTCTTCACCATATCGCTTAGCTCTATCAATAAATTTTCGAAAGATTTATAGTGTTCAGGATCTATAGAGATCTCCAAACCATCGCTAACCTTTTTAACGTAGTGAACATAGGGTTTATCTATAAGAATTTTAGCAACAGCATCTATATACATGGTTTTGACTATGAACACAGCTTCTATCTCGTATTTCTTCCATAAATCGTTTAGATAACCGTACTCAAGAACAAAACCGCTATTTATAATCACTGCATAGTTTGCTAACTCCTGGAGCTCCGGAATTATGTGGGAAGATATTATCATCGATACCTTGAGCTCTCTATGTAGAATCTTTAGGAGCTCTATTATCTCTCTCCTAGCCGAGGGATCTAGGTTAGCTGTTGGTTCGTCGAGGATTAGGAGCTCTGGATCTCCTAGAAGACTTTGTGCAATTCCAACTCTCTGTATATAACCTCTAGATAGAGTACCTATCTTTCTATCAACAAGATTTTCAAGACCAACAAGTTTTACAACTCTATTAACATCTGTTCTACTAACTTTCTTAAGTTTTGCTAAATGGTTCAAGAAATCTTCTACAGCTATATCCATCGGGTAAACAGGTTTCTCAGGTAGATAACCAATTCTAGCTCTAATACCCTCACTTCTCCAAGGTTCTTCACCCCATACCAACACAGTACCTCTAGAAGGTTTCAAGAAACCCATTATAAGCTTCATAGATGTTGTTTTACCAGCACCGTTAGGACCTAGGAAAGCTGTAACACTTTTCTCAGGAATTGTAAATGATACGTTTTTCAGAGCTTCTACTTTCCAAAATCTTTTGCTAACTTCTCTAAACTCAACCATTGCCACTATCTACCACCTCTAGCAATCTTCTTAGCTATCTCAAGACCTTCAGATATAACAGCTATCCTAGCTTTAAAACCTCCTCCCAACTCCATAACAGTCTCTAGGTTCGGTATAACTCTATGGTTAAGAACGTAGAAAACAGCTGAATCTACATCCTCAATAGCAACAGCTTCGGATCCCCTCATAGCTGCTAAAGTTTTCGCTAACCTCATAAGAGCTATCGAAGCTCTAGGACTTGCACCTAGCTCGAAATACTTAGATATAGATTCGAAGATCTCAGGTCTTGTAGCTCTAACTAAGGAAACTATATAGTTTAGTACAGAGCTGTCGACTTTAACATTTTTAGCTATGTATTCCTGGGCCTCTACAACCCATGTAGGGTCTACAACTTTCTCTATATCTTCAACAGGTTCTGTAAGCCTAGACATGTGTAGCTCCAATATCTTTCTCTCCTCATCTAAACTCTTCGGGTAACCCATTACAACTCTAACCATGAACCTATCTAGCTGTGCTTCTGGAAGAGGATAAGTACCTTCTTGTTCAACAGGATTCTGAGTTGCTAAAACGAAGAAGAATTTCCCTTTATCTCTAACCTCAAGAGGATATGTAGCTCCACCTATAGTAACCTCCCTCTCCTGCATAGCCTGTAACAACGCTGATTGTGTTCTTGGAACAGCTCTATTAATTTCATCAGCTAGAACTATGTAAGCGAAAACAGATCCAAACCTAACCTCGAATTCTCTGGAAACCATGTTGAATACTAGAGAACCAACTATATCAGATGGCATTAGGTCTGGGGTGAACTGGATCCTGGAGAAACCTTTGTATGGAGTACCTTTGATATCGATAACGTTTTTCTCAGATAAACCAAGTGTTCTAGCAAGAGCTTTAACAAGAGTTGTCTTAGCTATCCCTGGAACACCTTCTAGCAAGACATGTCCGTTAGCTAGTAAAGATGCTAAGATAATCTTCTTCTCAGCTTCATAACCAATAACAGCTCTATCAAGTTGCTTAAATATCTCACGAACAACACTTCTGATAGAGTCTATATCTATTCTCGGGGTAGTCAAAAAGGCACCTCTATACATAGGTTATCCAGAACATCAAGGTATTAAAACTTTATCCTGCGATAACATGTACAGTAGCGTGGTAAGGTATATGCAGAAGAAGTTTTTCGGTTTAGATGAGATTAAGGATGCTATGGTTGTAGATTCAGAGGGCTTTATCTACGGTTATGTAAAGGATTTCCAGGTAGTTGAAGATGATGTTAAGCTAGCTGTATACATATCTTCTAAAGTTAACGAACTTGTAGTAGATGTTGAGAAACTCAAATCCGTACTATCTACAAGAGCTAGTCTAAGAGGTGATGAACCTCTAGAACTACTAGTATCTATTGCTAGAAGAGATGGTCTTGATATACCGTATAAAGTTGCTGAGAAAGAATTTGTATGGTTGAAAGGGTTTGTATCTGTTTCAGAGATACAGTTGATAGATGTTAAAAGAGTATCTGTAGACGATACCGATTCAATTATTAAAATTGTTCTCCTTAAAACACCGAGAGAAGCTTTGTTTAGAGGTATACCTATCCAAAATGCAAAACCTATCTATAGAGTTGACCAGGTATTGAATAAGATTGTCGTGAGTATATCTAGAGGTGTTCTAGGTATTGCTAAAGAAGTTGTTGTTGGTGCTGGTGAAATTGGTTTCAGGATTTATAGAGTTAGAAGTTTTAAGAATGTTGTTAACTGGATTAGTTTCATAGCCCAGGTGAAGAAGCTCGGTTTTAGAGATGCTTATGAAAAACTTGTAGAGTTTAGAGATCCTTACAGATTTAGTAAACTAGATATATCTGTTGTTAAAAATGTTGAAGAGATCTTAAAAGATTTGAAGGAGAAGGATAAGGTTATGGCTATTCTACAGGAGTTTATAGAGGTTGAATCCGGGGCTACAGAGTTCGAAGATATTCCGTTTAACGATATTGTAAAGGTTGGGGATATTGTTATATCTAGGTAGAGATCTGTGTAGAATTGCTAGAGCAGCTACTAGGTTTGGTCAGAGTGTAGCTATGTCTATGGAGCTAGGGGTAAGTAGGTCGAGATTTCTAGGTATAGGTCTTGAGTATGCAGATTTTAGAGAATATCAGGAAGGGGATGATGTTAGGTATGTAGATTGGAGGATAACAGCGAGATCTCTAGACCCTTCAACTGGTAGCTATAAACTTTACGTAAAGGTTTTCTACGTAGAGCAGATGAGGAATGTGATTCTTGTAGTAGATTTAACAAACTCTATGCTTATAGAGGATAAGATCTCATCTATGTTCTACACAGCTTCTCTAATACTAGAGCTTTCTCATAGATTGCTAGACAAGGTAACACTAGTTATAGTTGGTAGAGAGGTAGAGGTTATCCAAAATCTCAGAGGAAGAGATGCTGTGAAAATCCTTGAGAACACTATATGTAGAGAGAAGAATGTTGGTGGAGATAAAAAACTTAGCAATATCTTGAAGATAGTTAAACCTATTGCAAAGAAAAGAGCATCGTTAATTATTTTAACAGACTATGCCCACGATATCGAGGATTTCAAGATCCTCTCAAAGATCAGGAAAACTATGCTGATACCTGTAGCTGTATACATAAATATCTATAGATGGGAGATAGAGAAACCTGTTGATAGAGCAACAGCTGCTTTAATCGATGTAGAGAACCTTATAGGGGCTGTGGAGAACCTGGATGAGGTATACAAAGCGATAAAAACTCATGTAAACTATATCAAGACATTGTTTACAAATACTAGAGTAAACTATCTAGAAATTCAAGGGTTAAACGATACCAAGACCAAGACCAGTAGGATAGCAGAGGTATTCTTGAAAACAAGACAGGCATACGTAATTACCTAGATCAGGAAATTCTATATATACCCTGCAAACCTCTACTAGTTCAGTAATATCCATGGCCGAGAAACCTACAACAGCTTTCCTACTATCACTAGTTGGAGGCATATTAACATTAATAGTAGCATTATTAATTCTTGTTGGAGGAATGATTGCTGCACCTGCTACTGCGGCTATTCTAGGCCATTAGGTGGAACTGCTGTTGGAATTGTTATTGCGATAGGTGTACTGCATCTAATTTTCGCGATACTCATGATTGTTGGCGGTATACAGATTAACAAAGGTGAGCCTGGAAAGGTGAAGACATGGTCCATAATAGTATTGATTATATCAGTTATAGGTCTTATCACAGGGACAGGATTCTTCATAGGAACATTGCTAGGGCTTATAGGTGGAATACTAGGACTTATACGGAAACCTCCAGTAACCCCTTCAGTGCAGGCTACAACTACGTAGAAGTAGTAAGTATTTAAATCAAGAACAAAACTACTTTTCTATATCATTACCTTAGATCACGCATTACTCTTCTTAAACAGATTACCAGTATTTTATCGAAGTGTGTTAGGTGGGATCTATGGGTGAAGAACTTGGTAAAGGTATCAGGTGGGGTGTTGAGGTACTCAAGGATATGGTAGCTATACCAACTGTTAATCCGCCTGGTGAAAAGTATGAGGATTTCGCTAAATACTCTAGAGAGTTGTTAGAGTCTCTAGGGTTCAAAGTTGATGTTATTCATGTACCAAGTGAATACGTTAGGAAGTTCTACCTAGAGTATGCTTCCTATCCTAGGTATATAGTTCTCGGTAGGTTTGGTGAAGAGAAACCTGTTCTCCATTTCAACGGTCATTACGATGTTGTTCCACCTGGTGTTGGATGGGGTAGAGATCCTTTTGAACTTGTTATCGAGAACGGTAAGATCTTCGGTAGAGGTGCAGACGATATGAAGGGTGGTATAGCAGCGTTTTTAACAGCTATAAAAATGTTTATAGAGTCTGGCAAAAAGTTGAAAGGTTCTATAGAAGTTGCTCTAGTACCTGACGAAGAGATAGGTGGTGAAACAGGTACTGGCTACCTCGTCAAGGAGTTGAAGATAAGACCAGACTACGTTATAATTGCTGAACCTAGCGGTTCTGAAACTATTTGGATTGGTCATAAAGGTGCTGTATGGGTTCTAGTAGAGGTATACGGTAAGCAAGCCCACGGTTCAACACCTTGGCTAGGTGCAAACGCTTTCGAATACATGGTAACCCTAGCCTATAGATTGATGAATGGGTACAAACCTATACTTGATACTAGGAGAAGTGTTTACGAATACGACGATCCTAGAGGAGCTAAACCAACTATTACCATAGGTGGAGAGGTTAGGGGTAGTATCAAGGTAAACGTTGTTCCAGGATACTACACATTCTCAATAGATCGCAGAATTACACCAGATGAAAATATAGAAGATGTTGAGAAAGAGATAATAGAGTTTGTGAAGAAAGCATCAGCAGATTTCCCACCAGATGTAAGAGTAGATATAAAGATAATTAACGGATTACCACCAGCATTAACAAACATATCATCAAAACTCGTCGAAATAGCTAAAGAAGCTGGTAAAGAAGTTGTAGGGGTAGAACCTAGAACTACAGTATGCTTAGGAGGCCTAGATATGAGGTACTACACAGAAGTAGGAATAGATACAATAACCTACGGACCCGGAGTACTTGGAACAGCACACGCTACTAACGAATACCTGACATTATCGGAGTTCGAGAAAATGGTTCAGATATACTATAAAATAATTGAGAAACTACTTACATAGCTTCAATAGATGAGGTTTCAAAATCAAAAGATAATTTTGAATTACGTACTTCTAAAGATGAGCTTTATGTATATACCTAGAGATGAGGTTGTTGTTTAAGTAGAGTTAGAAGTTCTATTTATGGGTATAGCGATGAACTACTTGAAGGTGTTACATGATTAAGCTTTTAAAGACCTAACAATGCTAGTCCATATGGTCTTGAACACTCTAGCTTTCCTGTAATAGGGTAATAGGGTTAACTTTTATTCCTAGACCTTCTAAAACTACTACTCCGAGTAAAAGTTTCGTGAATTCATTAAGATTACTGGGGATATCCCTTCCCTATCCAGGACCCTGAAATAAGCTAAGGATACATCAACACTTATTTTCCTACCACCTACTAATACAATCTCTGTTCTAGTAAAGGCTCTGTACCAAGATCTTTAGCTAAATTAAGAGGTATAAAAGGGTAGAAAACCTTGGTATCAACTAAGAATAGAGCTTTCTCCACTTTCCTCTTACCAGTATCATCAATAATTACGTTGACCCTTACATAATCCATTCAGATATCTCAAGAAAAGTTCTCTATCACGTTGGGAAACTCTAAGTCTATTTACAAACTTTCAATATGTATTGAGTATTCTTCAAGCTTTTACCTTGCCATGTACTAAGAGTTAGTATAGAGCTTAGCTTGCTATCTATAAGCTTTAGCTGTGAAGCATATAGAGGTTTGGTTTCTATACATAAACTCTGCATATGAATTGAGACTCTTGAGAATTTTGAAACTTGGGAGATTACAACATCTGTTTCATCTGTTTCTGTACTCCTAAGATAAACTTTTGCATAGGTTTAATGACAGAGGTTTTCACAGCTAGTGATAATAATGTAACTTGTTAAGAAAGATCTGCTTAGTCTCAATATAAGTATGTTAGTGTTGTTATAGATTTTGAGATAAGGGTTTGTCGTAAATAAGCTCAAAATTCTGGGATCTCAGCCCTTGGCTATGTAGAGGTTGATAAACATCTTCTGAGGCTTTAGAAAGGGTATGCTTTGAGCTAAGCAGTAAAATTCTTTTTGTACCTAGGCGATTTCTTTAAATGTTAATGTATCCCCTGTGGTGATCATGCTGTGGGTAGTGAGAAGAACCCTGTTATTGTTCGTGAGGAGTTTTTGTGTAGAGGTAAAAGAGTTTCTCTGTATAAGAGAGTTGTAGAGTTTGAAGGTGTTGTTAGTGAGAAAGATGTTGTTAAATTCGGTAAAGCTGTTGTAATCCTACCTATACTAGATGATGGGAGAGTTATTCTACTTAAGCAGTGGAGAGCAGCTGTAAATGCATGGGTTCTCGAGGCTCCTGCTGGAAGAGTTGAACCTAGTGAAGATGTTGTAGAAGCTGCTAGAAGAGAACTTGTTGAAGAAACTGGTTACGAAGCTGAAGAACTGATACCTATGGCGATAGTCTACGTCTCCCCTGGTTACAGCGATGAGATTCAGACGATTTTCTTAGCCAGGAAACTGAAGTTCATCGGTGCATCTCCAGAAGCTGGTGAAATACTGAAGACCGTGTATATGACCCCAGAGGAGGTTCTATCAATGGTTAAACACAACATGATTGTTGATGCTAAGACTTTTCTAGCTCTACTACTTTATCTTCATCTATATAGAAAATAATTGCTAAGCCGCAACAAATGCAGAAATATCTATAAACATCTATTTCTCTAACTTTAGTTCTTGATAACGTCATATCATAACATACAACGATAACTATCATCATAGCTAGAATCCTCAAGGTTAACAGAGCTTAGAGATGTTGAGAACTCCCATGCAAAGTAAGAGATTAAATCGTTATCTAGAGACTCAGATCTATGGATAGACCAACCACCACCGGAGAAAGATCCTGGGCTTGGTATTGGGAAGTGTGTTACTTGGCAAATGCCATTACATAGAGAAGCAGTTAAAAAAGGCGTTGCAAAGTACATAAGCATGGCATTGATACCATATTCCTAACACAGCATAAAACCCTCAAAGGAATTGAAAGTTTGTCACTTCAATATAGAAGAGAATGTCTTTACAATAATTTGTAAACTGATATTCTTCATATAATACTTCATATAATATCAATTCCTTCTCTATGAACGTCGCGATATGATTACATTACATGAAGAGCTTGATGTAGTGTCGCTAATGTATAACAGGCTTTGAGGTAGCTATATGCGTAGTAATAGGCACAATGCTTAGGAGGAGATAGGTTAAATAGAAGTCTTTTCACTCCTCTATTCTTTCCGGAGCTCTGCACACACGCTTTTTATACACAAACTTTTTGCAGTTGCTGCTCAAGTTATCTAGTTACTCATGCTCAATTCCTCTGCTGGATTCTGGTATCGCTCTGCATACTGGGCACAAGACCTACTATACTTAGCTACTGAACTATATCTCTTGCTTTTCTCAGCATTCTACATCAATAGGGTTAGGGGACTACCTCCAGAACAAGACCAGGGCAAGTATATCAGTATTCAGGTTAAGAGTTGAAGATGAGTACATAATCTACGAAACAGCTGAACTCCCTAGCATAATAGATACCTGACCTTTGGGTAGAATATCAGACACTATAGCACTGAAGTCGCTGCAGAGACCAGCTCGCAGACAGGGCTCTGTGTATCAGTAGAAGTACTCATGAAGTCAAGATTCATAATAAGCTTCAACTAACAATAGAGAAAATTGCTGAAGACGAAGCAAAGAGTGTTAAGTTTGCACTATATTTAACAGCACTCCGTAGGTATTGCGAGCACCTAGTTCAAAGAGTCCTTAAGACTGTAAAGAAGTTTCTCGATAAGGATTGATACAAGTATATGTGGATAACGATAGAGATGGGTAAAATAGATAACAGCTTACTTATTATAGCAAGGAACAACCAAATGATCAGCAAAAGTGCTTAGCGTTGTACTATCTCTCCTTACTTCAATTACTGTATTATTTGAGCCTGGAATACAGGCTATTAATTTACTTGTAGTGAATTGAATTGTTTATTTCATCTCATATTTTAGTAAAGCGTACAGGAGCCAGACCAGACCGAGCAGCACTTATTAACATGGTTAGCGAGTATATAGCTGCAGGTGAGAATATGAAGTTGATCGATCTTAAAAGGGAGGATCTGCTATATCCTTTAAGGAATGATGAAATACGTAAAAAACTCTACGAGTCATTGAGAAAGATTTGCATGGAGAAGAACATTGGTTGTAACCCTATCTTAATAGATAATACAATAAAGAAGTTACTAAGTAGAGCAAGAAAGTTCATCCCAGAGCTAGAACTGGAGCTCCTGGCTGAGAGCTGGATCGCTGGCGTCTCCAATACTGAGCTGCTTCAATGCTTTTCAAATTCGAAACTTACGAATAATTGTGAGAAGGTTATAGAAAATGCTATTGAAGGAATAGTGCAGAGCCTGAAGCGAGTGCAGACAGCAACTCGTACAGGTGCGACAACTACAAATATTTTACAACAGCCTGCCATAGCAAACATCATGAAGAATAATGAGATAATCAAGAAATTCATTGAAAAATTAGAGATTATCTTTTACATTGCAACCGTGAGATGCGGCAAAGAATTCTTAAGTAATGTAGCGAAGGAGTTGTGCACAACTTTGAGTGAGGTTAACGAAGACATGGGCTCTCTATGCGATTTAGCGTTGAAGAAAACAGATGCGAGAGTTTCTGAGTACGAGATAATTACTAAATTTAGACAAAAGATTAGTGGAAAGAATATAGCCAAGCTTATTAGGGAGGACAGGGAAGCAAGATAGATCAGGTTTTCCGGAGAAATTCATCAACATTGATTGCTTTAATACTAAGCTTTTTAGCTCTGTCCATGAGTTCCTCATTCTCAGTCACTAAGATTAATTGCATTCTTTTAGCTATGTAGAGATACGAAGCGTCATAAACCGTTAGGTTCTCTTTCAATGCAATCTCAAGCACATTTAAAGCTTTAAGCGGATCTATAGACTCTATGTACATAAAGCCAATAATGTCTGCTACCCTTCTAGCTAGAATCAACATCTCATCAATCGTTAGTATACCTCTTCTTACAAGTTTCCATAGAGCATTAAAACTCTCATATATAGTTAGGTCGAGCACATGTAAAACTTTATCACCTAAACGATTAATGAATGCGTTACGAAGTATAAGCTCTATAAGGGCTGAGGCGTCCAGCAGATATCCTTGAGAACTCAATAGGATCTCGCCTCAGGTTATAGATCAAGATATTAGGTTATGATGCAACTTAATAAAGCTTCAAAAGTGTTTTCTAAAATATGAACATACTATCTATTTATAACGACTTAATCATAATCATAAATGTCAACTCTTAGTGTAAAAGGAATAGATTAGTCCGTCCACTCCTCTACGGATTGTTATATTGATTATGTTTCTTGCTGGTAATCTGCAAGCAGTGAATTGATTAACGTAATGCGATGTACTCCTAAGGCTGTTAATAAGTTTCTTGAAAGGATTTGCATAGATAGTCATTAGGAGTAGGTAAGGCATTTATTTGCTTACCCTAAGAGCTTTGGCTTGAGCAGTTAATAATGGTGTTTAGTAGCTCCCTTAACTGCTCCGGTAACTCATTCAAGGAAGGCTTTTCGGGGTTTATCCTCTTGCCCAGCCATTTCATTGTTAGTTCTGGTAGTAGCTTCTTATCGTATTTACCCTCAATAATCCTCTCAATAGCGTGTATAACATCTCTGCATGTGCCTGATTCACAGCTTTGCAAATCCATTAATCTACATAGCCATGCCTCTAAGCATGGGTGAGCAACAACTATTCTAATCCTAGACAAATCAGTTATGAAGCTCTTTACATGCTCATCAATAACTGTTTTCCTAACCTCATCAGGGTTCCTACCCTCACTATCAACAACAATCATGATACACCTACACCTATCTATAGCCGCTTCAATATACCTCTCCATAGTGTTGTCACATACGTTTACTGTACTACCTACAGAAACCCCTATGCTTCTATCAATGATGTTGAGCTCTTTGAGCATGTTGATAAGGCTTCGAATAAACTGCTTGGCATAGGTATTATCAGTGATGAAGTATATGTCGCAGTAATGCAACTTTCAATACCTTTTCGGCTCAAGCCTTACGAGACCTGATAACAGTAGTTCGCTTAGTGTAAGTTTCTTGCTTTTTAAGATCTCTAGAGCTTCTCGACTAATTCCATACGGCTTTGTCTCACCATTTTCAAGCTTGAGTATAACGACTTCGTTTATGTTCTTGGCGTAGTTTAGGGGTATTGTTGAGTGTGTAGCTATAATTACGTAGGCATCGCTATTCCTAAGCTCGTCGAGAAGGAACTGCTGTAGCTCTGGGTGAAGGCTGTTCTCAAATTCGTCAATAACTATTACTGTGGGTTTCCATATAATCAAGGACTCTATTATGAGTGTTTTAAGCACTCCTTGGGGGATGGATACTGGTGGTAGCTTCAAGCCGTCTACAACAAGGCTTGGGAAGACCCTGCCATCTGTAGTTACATCAAAAACAATGCTGTAGCTCTCATAGCCAGGAAAACTATATCTCAGAGCCTCCTTCAAACCATTACCAATAACACCACCAGTCAATGTGAAGAAGAATTGGAGAAAGTTTGATGCATCAGAAGAGAGCTTCTCAATCCTAGTCAAAGGCTGTGGACTAATAATAGTCTTCCAATCAATATTCTTAACAACAGCTATACCATCAATAAAGCCATGCACAACAAGCAAAGCAAACACAACTATCCGTATAACTCTACGAATAACCTCTTTTGCTGTATGCCTTGATAAAGCATTCTTTGCACGCTCAATAATAACATTTACATCAACACCCTTCAACGATTCAACAAACTCCCTATATCTTGGCGAAGCACTATCAATTGTTATCATATTATTAATAACCTTAGCTATATGATCCCTACATTCATCTCCAAACACAGTATTCTCAACAAAACTCTCCAAACGATAGAGAACGAGAGAAGCATCTACCTCAATATCCTTCTCAATAATCGGCACTATTGTGAGTAGGGAACGGGATTCTCGAAGCCTACACTCAACCCTAACACTATGTGATGCCAGTCTGAATATCTCTGAGGCATTTGATAGTAGCTTAAGGGTAGCCATATTTTCTTTGATGTATTTAGATGTGAAAACTTCCTTGAAAAGATCGATAATGTCTGATAAGGCTATGGAAAGCTTGAGAATTGAAGACTGAGACAACTCTGCGTATTCGCCTTTACCTCTCTCTACAGGTTTTATAGTTTCTTCTTTGCTTTCTGCTCCAAATTCCTTCATAGACTTAACAATGTCGTTGAATTCTTTGGTTATGTCGATCTCTAAGCTTGTTACACTCTTTGCTGTATCAATGCTTAGTTGCAGGTTCTTAGCTGTAATTTGGAGTGTTTCTTTCAGTACATTGAATCTTCCGCCTTTTCCAGAGGCGCTAATCTCATAGGTTATGCTCATGTCTTTAGCTAGGTTCTCGAACTCTTCTAGCAATGCCTTTACATGCCTCGATTCTGTGTCCAGGGCTCTGCTCTCTATATTGCCAAGCCTTAGTTTAAGCCCTATAATTATTGGGAGGTCCTCGTTGTGTCTCCACACAACCTTGTCGTAGCCCCACCACCTATGGAAGGGGTTTGGGTTTAGTCCACGAGCCCATTCAAGTATTTGTGTAAGCAGCTCAAAGGCTTCTACAAGAGCTGTTTTCCCAGACCCATTCATACCTGCAACAATCAGTAGCTTTGTTGGCTTTGAAAATTCAAAATCCTTAAGTGACTTGAAGTTCCTTGCCCAGATTCTCTCAAGCTCTGCTAACCTACTAAGCTCCCTTAAGCTCATTGTTAGGCACCTCTTACACCCAGTACAGTAATTGCTTATCTAGAGTATTAACTGTATACAGTTCGTAGCTTCCATAATTAGCGAAAACCTCAAGCTTTCAGGATCATTGCAGAACTGCGATAAAGCTTTGTTTCATGTCATTACAGATCCTCCTACATAATCTTCTTAGCTAGTTTTACTAAAGCCTCTATATCTCTGTACCTCACAAATACATGCTCTTTTCTAAGCCTAGCTTCGTGAAAATCTTCAATATGTAGAAACCAAGCAGTATGCCGTAATCTATGAGTATCTTCACAAAGTTTTATAGAGATCGTATCAACAACATCGAAAAGTAGTTCAGCTCCCCACCTACTCTTCTCAATAGCTTTTCTAGCTTCCTCTAGGTTAAGAGCTATTGCAATGGCTTTGATAGTCTCTTCAGCAGATTTATATAGCTTCTCAGATGCTTGAACAAGATCCTTATCAATAAGCTCCCTACCCTCAACCAAGAACTTCTCAGCAAACTCAAGATGCTTAGAGGTACTTGTGGATTCAACCTCTTTACACATCTTGAGTTTTCAGCAATAGCCACATGTATTAAGAAGTGTATAGCTTTAAAATAGTGATACTATGCATTACGTAATATTACTGAGGAGATAGCTACATTACTTCTATTACTTCTTGTAGCTGAGCTATACAGATGCATAGTGTTTATAAGGGTTTTGGGTAGGTAAGTGCTTAGGGTCTATGGTTTGAGTCAGGGGTTGGTAATCTCTATACTAAGCATTGTGATCCCATCGCTATCAGCAATACTCTAAGTAACCTACGCCACTTATAGAATGGGTAAGAAGTTTAGTGCTATAGAGGAGAGGTTCAAGGTTATTGACGAAAGATTTAATCGTATTGACGAGAGATTTGAGTCTCTAAAGCTATACATAGATACAAGGTTTAACCAAATTGATGAGAGATTTAACAAGTTGAAGGAATACATTGATATGAGGATTGCTAGGCTTGGTAGAGCATTCTCGTCTTATCAAGAGTTTTTCATAGAATATCTATCTGTGAAGGGTGTTGTTAGTGAGCAGGAGGCTACTATGATTAAGAATGAAGCTTCAAGAATTTCATCACTAGCTACATCAAATCCTTTTACTAAGGAGGAGTGGGAGAAGTTGAAGAGATCCCTAGAGAAAGATCTAAAGGAATTCACATTGAAAGAAGCTGAGGAGTTCAGGGAGCTCGGTAGAAAAGCAATTGTTGAGTATTGGGATAGACCAGAAGCATACCAACTACAAAAGTATATGAAGAGAAGGAGAAGAAGAAACAAAGACAACAGGGTCAGCAGTAAAATCTGCATATACATTCCTTAGCCAAACTACTACTGTTTAGTGCCTCACTTTTTAATTTCTGCATGTACAAGGTTTCTAAGTGAGGTTCTCAGCTAAGATTGTTAATACTAGAACTAAGATTGTTGATCTTGTTGAGGAGTTATGAAGCCTTACCCTAGGGACATGGTTCATGGACTTGACCATGTGTTGAGGGTTAGGGATTTGGCTCTAAGGATTGGTGAGGAGGTTTCTGAGCCTGTGGATAGGGAGGTTCTTGAGCTTATTGCACTGCCTCACGATATCGGTAGGATCTCTGGTGATGAGGGTCATGCTAGGCGTAGTGCTGAGATTGCTCGTATAATTCTTGAGCTTGCTAACTATCCTAGGGATAGGATTGAAGGGTTGTAGAGGTTATTCAGGTGCATAGCTTTTCCGAAGGCTTTAAGCCAATGTCTATAGAGGCTAAGGTTCTTAGTGATGCTGATAAGCTAGATGCTTTAGGGGCTATAGGTGTTACAAGGGTCTTTGCCTTTGGTGGTGCTAGGGGAAAGTCTCTAGAAGTATAGATGATGTTTGATGTTTGCGAAGCAGTATTATGAAGGGATTGTAGTTATGAAAAGAGTAAAGAGTTGAAAAAGATTTATTTTAATGTTTATACCTAGCTAATTTTAAGGATGTTAACTGCACTCAGGGTAGTCGTCTGGTACTTTTGCTCTGAAGTATTTCCCTGTTGCTGTATCTTGGAACAAGCCTATCTTAACCCCTTTTCTACCTCGTGGAGATAAACTCCATACTTTTTTAGGTACTAACTCTTTCTCAGCACCTTCAGGTGTCTTGACTTTTACCGATTTTGTACAGACCATTTCCTTCACCAAGAGAGAAGTTATGTTATCCAAGGTTTATATGCATGGCGTTTGAATTGTTACTAACTAGCTTCTGATAAACTTTATCAATATGTCACTAACTTGACTCGATTAAAAGTATTACAATAAGTTAAGCTCTTTATTAAACAATTAAAGCTTGGTTATTCAAATGAATCTTTCTGTTGTTTGATAGTTAACATAGAATTCAATAATATTAAATGTTATTCTAATCAAATTCTAGAATTAGATATAGCAATGTGGAATAATGCATAGGGAATATTCTTTATTACATTAATCTGTCTAAAATTTATATGAAGTTCAAAACAGCAACTAGAAATATATCTAAAGAGTCTTAACGAAACCATAGAAATACCTACATAAAAATATATATATCGTTGCAAAACATGAGAAGAGTTGGAGAGTTTTTAGTGAGTATATGTTACACTAATAATGTTTGTTATTTGAGAAGTATTGAAATAACTTGGTGATGATATCTAGAAACCTTTAAGATAAACATAGAGGTACTGAATTACTTCCTAGAGTAATAAGAAGTTAAACTAGGTATAGAGTGTTAAACAACAAAGTTAATGCATGTTATCGACTCAATACAGATACGCATTATATATACTACTATTTATTCGCTGTTACTTCTTGACGAAATCTCTCTATAGATAACTGTTGGAAAGTTCTTTAACAAGAATAGAAGTCTATTGACGGAGATCCTATTTCAGGTTTAAAGTTCTGAGAATGATTAGATATCTATCTGTAGCCCTACTCCTCCATCGCCATATCTATCTGAGTAATAAGTTTGGAGGTACTGTTTTACTTCATTTCCGCTACAGTGTAATGGATATATCTTCTTAACTCCTAGGTCTATCAACTGCTTCACTACTTCCTCTACCTCTTGTTCTGGTGCCCCTGCCATATGAAATCCTCCGATAACGATGTATGGTTCTACACCTATATCTTTCATAGCTTGTTTAACTATGTTTACTACCCTAGGGTGACTACATCCAACAGCTATTAATAAACCATTGCATGTTTTTACAGCTAGTGCTTGTTCTATTGGTGGGCCATAGAGTGGTTGAATAACATAAACATTGTCTACTACTTCAGTAGTTCTATTGATAACAATAGGTGTTAACCCGAGGTTCTTGACGTAGTAATAAAGGTTTAGCTCAGGTGGTATGAATACCTTTACCCCGGGGTTTATAGAGGCTATGTATCTTAACCCTCCTACATGATCTCCGTGGCTATGGCTTATAACAATGAAATCTATTTTACTGAGATCTACCCCTAACTTTCTAGAGTTTCTCTCTAAAACATCTGGATTAGGACCTGTATCTAAGAGCATTTTTATATCATTAACTTCGATATATATCGATAAACCCCACGAAGAGTCAAGATCCTCTCTATAAAGATTATTATCGACTAGAACAATTATATGTGAATCTCTAATACAACTTTCTACAAAACTACTGATAATTGTGGTAACACTAGTGTTGATTATTGATCGTTGATGTGGTGGAGCACTAAATGGTTTCGATATAGATAGTAGGTATAGATTGAGAATAGCTATAGCAACTACTATCAATGCTAACATTGCTAACCATTTAACCAAGTTATCACGTAAATACCTCTACGTATAAAGGTATATAACCTTTAAACTCTTCATTAAGTGATAATATATATCGTTGAAGGGTTGAGGTCGAAATCTTGGAATATAAAGTTAGTCTGCGGTTCGGATTCCCCATAATGTTTACTCTATGGGTATTATTAATCATGTTAACGTTCTACGTAGTCGCAATGCTTATAATAGAGTTATGGAATAGCTATGAATTTACTCCATGGCAAGAGATATACATATTGAGAGCTATAGTCTACTCATTACTATTAATACCGTTAACCTATCTAAATGTACAAGTAGCTAGAGAAACATTTAAAGAATATCAAAAGTATCCCAACAACTACAAGGAAACAGTTATATTCTCAGGAAACCGATATCGAAACATAGAGGAGATATTGTATCGTATTCTTAATACATGTCTAGCTGTATACATCAACTTTCATTTACATTGTTAGAATATATGTTGATCTCAGTTCAATTCTTTATCTTGTAGAAAAAGCTGATGTTTGTATCTCTATTTAGATGTTAAGCTAATAACTTTCTAAAACTTTAATAGTGAATTTGATGATGTAACGGCTCCGTACATAAACCTGAGGTGTGATGAAGGTCTTCTCTCCTGATACACAGTAAATAAGCTTCCTGTGGATAGCTATAGTTTGGGGTTTGAGTTGTGAGTGGGAAGAATCTCACAGAGAGGGTTATAGAGTATCTCATGTTCCATCCAGGTGCTAAACCTATGGAGATCGCCGATTATCTAGGTGTTGGCCCGAAACTAGTTAGAGTTATTCTTAATAAGCTTAGAGCTAGAGGAGTTATTATTAGAACCGATAAAGGTTATTTCCTTAAACCAGGGGTAGAAACTGTTTCTAGTGAAGTTATTTCTGGGGAGATACCTAAGAAGGAAGTTGAAGAGGTTCTTAATGAAGAAGTTCAGGCAAAGCCAGAAACTTTAGAGAGTATGCCTAGGCAAGAAGTTGTACCACCCTTATCTCAAGCAAAACCTGAGAAAAGTTCTCAAGGTATGGAAATGAAAACAGTGTTAGGTCTAGATATCGAGAAGATTTCTAGAGATCACGAGGAGATACGTAACTATGTGAATACCCTTGGGATTCGCTTAGATGGATACGTAAAAGATGTTGACAATCTTAAAACAGGAATGAAAGCTGTAGAGCATCGTTTAGAGGAAACAGTTAAAAAAGTTGACGAGGTAATAACCAAGGTAACAACTCTAGAGAATATAGTAAACAAACTTTTAAACGATTTAAATTTCGTGAAAAACACATTACAATCTATACAACCTATACAGAGAAACAATAGAGATACTATGGCAAGTTTTAACCAGTGTCTCAAAGTTTTCACAGAGGCTATTGTCATCATTAAGATGGTTTTAGAATCTATAGCTTTAGGAGATACATCATCTTTTAATTCACTTCTACAAGAACTAGAAGATATTATTGAAAAACTCAAGGAATGCTTAAAACATGTATAGATATATAGATAGCGAGGTTTATCTAATCAATCTTTATAAACCTTGGTTTTGTGAAAAGCGACATTTCCTGGATATAGTTTTTACCTAGTTGAAGAGCTATCTCAGCTTTAATAAGCTCTCTCCCTAGGTAAATAGCGTGAGAAAGCTGTGACACGAGTCCAAGTTCGAGGATTTTGTTTTGTATAGATTTAGCTGTTCTTCCTCTGATAAGAATTCTACCCTTTTTACCTATGTATAGAGCCTCTATACAACCTAGATTATGGTCAACCCTTATTTTGAATACCCCTAGAGGATCTAATATATAAGGTTTATCTTCTTCAATAGCTTCAACAATGACCTCAGGTTTTTCTATGAATTCTTCTCCATATCTTCTCTTATCCTTAAGTATTAAGAGGGATAACCCTAAATTCTTAGGATGCGAGTTCTTGACATAGGCTAGTGATGCCATTTGGCTAGCTATCTTTGTTTCTAGTGTAGAGCCTTGAGCTTTCACACTTTTCTCAACAGTTAAAACAATACTTATGCCTATCTCTTGGCATAGCATAACCATGGAAGCGTTAATTCCTACGCTATCAACATCTATAAGCTCTGTCACATTACCGATTCCAGCGAACATCGGTGTAGATGGATTTCTACGTTTAAACATATAGAAAGCTAATAACGATGAAAATGTTCTAAGGAATGGCTCTAGAATAGCATCAGCAAACATTTTCTCGAAACCTCTACTTCTCACGGTATTAACTGTTTTCTCAAGAATTTCAACTCTATCCATGGGATTGCTAGGTATAGAATTTGTTGAAGGATCCGTCGGTATAACAACAACAGCTACATCTTTATCCACATACTCAATTTTATCTATATTCGTTAAATCTATGTTTACAGCCATGTCAACTCCATGCCGTAGAGAAGCATTTAATTCACTTGGTATTGGAGTATCTACAGCTACAGGTATATCGAATTCCTTCTTAATAACTTTAATAGCTCTAACTACCTCATCTGGGTGAGGATTCAGAGCTTCAAATCCTAGAACAACTATATCTGCACCATTATCGATATACTTCTTAACTTTCTCTATAAGCACGTTATTCTCTAGTCTATGGACTTCTGTAATCTCTGTAGCTACTCTTATTGGTGGAGGATTTATAGGTACTCTAAGTTTCCCAACAAGAACACTACCCCCATATACTAGCTTCTCCTCTAACCTCTTCAACATCTCCTTACTTCTCTCAACAAAGATACTAACTAAAACATTATCGGCAGGTTCATCAGAGGATAGAATACTTAAATCGTCTAACTCAAGAACATCAACAAGATCGTAAGCATTTACAGGACCTTTAACAGTTTTTATACCTACTACTTCTTCAACAATTTTCCCAGACCCTGATACGAGACCTGGTAGAAGAATATAGTCATAATTTTTAACACCTAGATCCTTAAGATATGAAGCAACATAATTAGTATTAAGGAAAGCAGCTACTTGAACAGGCATAACTAAAACATCAACACTATGCTTTGTTCTAACCCTCGATAGAGCAGACCTTACAATAGGTTCTGCAAGTCTTGATGTTACGATGAGTATCCTAGCCATATAAAACCCTCTCCAATTAAACCTATAGATAGTGTCTAAAGATAATTAGCTTTTCAAAGAAATATTCTTAATAAACTAGCTAAGAGGTGAAGATGTGTGAAACTAAATACTATTGCATGGATTATAACAGGTGCTGGTGCATATCTTAGGGAATGTGTAGATGTTGCTGAGTATATCAAGAACTCTTTAAATATTAAGATAACCCTTCTCTTAACTAGGTGGGGTTACGAAGTTGCTAGGATCTTTGGTGTTTTACCTCGACTTAAGAAAATTGCTCTTGGAGAATATTATGAGGAGTTTCTTGTAGGTGACGAAGGTATGTACTACGTTGGGAGAGTTAATATGAAGAGATACTCAGTCGTAGTCATATCTCCGGCAACAGCGAATACAATCGCTAAGATTGTTAATGGGATCGCGGATACAGTTGCAACAGCTTTTTTCGCACAAGCTGAGAAAAGTGGTATACCAATCATAGTTTTACCTACTGATATACCAAATGAGGAAGGGTTTATTGTAAGTGAAACTCCTTGTTATATAGATAGATCTGTATGTATAGCGAGAAATTGTTCACAGTGTATCCCGTATACGTTATGTCCTGTAAAAGCTATCGATATCGTTGAAGGAGTCGCGAGAATTAACCTAGCTAAATGTGCAGGGTGTGAACTATGTGTAAAAGTATGTCCTTATGGAGCTGCTAGATGCTGGGAAAAGATACAATTGAAACCTAGGGATATAGACTTAGAGAACATAGCTAGGCTAAGCCGTAGAGAAAGTGTATACATTGTTAAAAAGCCTTGGGAAATAGTTGAAAAAGTACAAAAGTTGATTGGATGATGAAGGGGAAGCTGGTTAAGATTATCTATAGGCATGTTTTGGGGTTCTTGACAAGATCTGTATAGGTTTTATGGATTCTCTCCTTAAACTTGATCAGCTTCTCATGAAATAGGTAATCAGCTACAGTACCACAGGCATCTCTAATCCTCATATGTTCAACTAGATTTTTGAATACACTAGAATCAGAAACTATTCCTTCACCTATAGCGGCATACCCTTGTCCAGCTTCTTTACTAATAACAGCTCCTTTCAATGGTAACGCGGATTCTATATTTATATCTTTTATGTATTCTTGAAGAAGTTTTTTAACAGTTCCTACTTTGCTATGTCTACCAGTTAACAGAATAGCATTAGCTTTCGGTGTTGAAATCAACGCTCTCATGATGTCTTTAACAATAGACTCTATAAAACCTCTGAAAAACGAAGCAAAAGGTTCTTCACCTTTCTCAAAAGCTTTAGCCAGCAAGTTCATATCATAGACCTTTAAGTAATGGAATATCCCTCCATGGAAAACATCCCATCTATCCCATCTACTAACCCTCACAACAACCTCTAGATCTAAAGCACCTGCTGTTAACGTCCCTATAGATGCGTAAGTCCCTCCAATACCGTCTACGATTTTGCCATTTTCAACAGATATAACTGCATTATAACCGAAACCAAGTTCAGCGACAGCGATATTGACATCTCCATATTCTATACCTTCTTTCTCAGCATAACTATGGATAGCAGTAAACGTTGCGGCAAGTTTGTCCACGGTGCCCATATCTATCTTATTCATCTTTCTATACGTGGGAACAGTTGGCAAAAGTATTACAGAGGGAAGGAAGAGAACCTTCGAGCTATACTTCTTTACGAGGTGTTCAACAGTTTTCGCTAATGCATCGTAGACCCAGATCCCAGGCTCACCTACTTCAACACCTCTCTCAATATCTTCTTCTGTACTGAGGAGAAGAATTTCGATAGCGAATTTTCGAGGATCTAAAACTTCATCACCTCTAGTAATAGGAACTCCATAACCTGAGGGGGCAACTATGTAGTCGGCGTTGAGCATATCTATAATCTCTATGAGGTTAGTAGGGTTTTTAGCTACCTCAATTGTTTCAATACTTTTCTCTACTTTTACAACACCTTCCTCAATAACAACAACATCAAAAGTTTTTGTCCCCGGATCTACACCTAGAACTCTCAACCTGTTTCACCAATTCAAGAGCTTTACTGTAGATCGAATCTATTAGTAGATTATAAAGTTTACTTTGAGAAGATCTATACACAGTATTCCTTAAAAACTCGATATACTTCAAGGTATTTCTAAGATTGCTACACTCAATATGAGGTATCTTAGTTAACCAGATAAGAGCTTCAATTATAGCAGCATTAGCTCTTGTGAAAACTCTTGGATATCTTCTATTCACAGTAACTTCTTTCACTAGTATAACAACATCTACAGAGTCTTCTTTAATACTAAATCTACATATACCCACTAGGTAAGCATCGCACAACTCTTCAAAGTTCTTATTATCCGAAAAGATCTCAACTAATCTATTTTTCTCAAATATTGCCCAAAAGAATAGTTGAGATTCTTGAGATACACAAATACAACATTCGGTATCACTTAGATTTTTCTCGACAATGTAGCTATAGAATTTAGAACCTCGTAGAATTCTTCCGTAAAGAGTACACATATCCTCATCTAGAATTTTAAGTCCGAGAGGCATTACGTTAACAACATCGTTATCTATATAGAATACCACTACCATTTCCCCCCACGTATCTCTAGAGAACCCTAAATACCTTAGCGTACACCCACTGCTACCTGTAAACCGTTCCATTATCCCTTATCCTCTTCATGATTTTCAGAGTTCTTTTCGTATATATCCTCTATATACGCTAATGTATAGTTGAGCTCAGGTATATATCTAAGCTTTGCTTTAACAACAGCTTTCCCATACTCAACAACTATAGACACATCGAGATGGTGAGAACGAAGTGTTGTATATCTATATGGATTACTATTATTAGGTATATCAATATTTATCTTTACAGAGGCTTTCTTTTTGAATGGTTGAGAGGTTATAGCATACTCAATAACTTTCTCTAAAAGTTTGACCTCCTCGATAAATTTTATAGGAATCCCGCTAAACTGGTGTATAACCATACCTAAAGCTATACCAGCCTCAAAGGCTGCACGCTCTCTATCGCTAACATTTGGGGAGAAGTACTTAGCCGCGTTATCTCTTGGGTCAATCATTTAGATACACCTAAAAATACTATTATTTTGCTTATCCAATTTTAGATAATAAGTTCTTATCTCGATAATTCACCATAACGATTCACTCGCAGTGTAGTCTCTTTACATAGTTAAGTAAATTAAGCAGTGAAGTCTTAGATTATAGGGAAGGTGTAGTAAGTATATGGAGAGAAACAGTGCTTTACCTGATGTACATAGGGTTAAACCTCTCCTCCCTATATATATTGATGATGTATGTATTAAAGGTTTGAGAATTAAATTGTGTAGAAATAATGGGGGAGATTCTGAGTGTTCTCTTGCTGTAATTGATGTGTGTACTGATCTAGATAAAGGATTTCGAGGAGTCCATATCTCTAGATCTATAGAGGCTGTATTAAATATTTTCAACAAGTTTACTTATACAAGTTTACTTGATATACAGTATAAGCTGAAGATTATTAGTAAAGAGCTTCTAGCTAGGCATGAGTATTCTTATAAAGCTTTATCTAGATTATCTTTTGAAGATGTGAAGAACTTTGATACAGCACCTCTAACTCTTATCATAGCTAGTGAAGTTGGTAGAGATGGTTTTGAGAAGTATTATCTAAAAGTGGTGGGTAAAGGATTAACAGTATGTCCTTGTGCACAACAGGTTTACGCATTTATAGAGAAACTAGAACTTATTAATGCTCCTTCACATATGCAGAGAGCCTCAATAACTCTCTACGTATCTTCATCAAAACCGATCGATGTTAATGTAGATGAACTACTAGATATAGTTGTAACATCATTTTCAGCTCCTATGAAAACATTGTTAAAGCGTGTAGATGAGTATAGATTAGTTAAAGAAGCTTTTAGTAATCCGAAATTTGCTGAAGATATTGCAAGAGAAACAATTCATAGAGCGTATAGAGTTTTTCGGAATAAGCTTAGCAAGGACTCAAAGATAGGGGTTAAAGTGGTGAATTATGAAAGTATACATCCATACAACCTATCTGTTAAAATAGTTCAAACAGTTGAAAATCTAGATAAAATGTTTTCTCAGTAGAGAATTGTTTGCATCTAGGGAAGTTTTATGAGTATTGTAGTGGAAGCTCCTTCTAGAATCCATATGGGTTTCTACAACTTTCTAACAGATGGAATTGCCTATGGAGATCTTGGTGTAGCTATAGAAGAGCCTAAGGTTATAGTGAAAATATTTAGAGTTGATGAAGATAGAGTTATTGTTGTAAATAAGAGTGGAGAAGATATTTCTGATTGTGTTGAAAAAACAATAAATGTTCTAAATATCCGAGGAATAGGTATTGAGGTATTGAAGTCTATTCCACGACATGTAGGGTTAGGATCTACAACACAGATAATGATGGCTATAGCTTATGGAGTTTCAAAGCTTCTAAACCTTAGGTATAGTGTAAGAGAGTTAGCTGTGAAGTTGTGTAGAGGTAGAGACTCTGGTGTAGGTATATCTGTTTTCGAGAAAGGGGGTTTCGTTGTCAACTCGGGAAGGGATATATCTATGAGTAGGAGGGTGCTATGCCCTAGCTCTCTTCAAGATCTTCCACAGCTAATATTTCGTTCACCTGTACCTAGGAATTGGAGATTTATTGTCTTTATACCGAAGAGGAGAAAAGGATTTGATGAAGTTAGTGAGAGAATAGCTATGGATAAACCTGCGGAACTTCCTAAAGATCTGCAATTCGAACTTTATAAACTAGTTTTTCTACACATAGTGCCTGCTATACTGAGGAAAGATATAGAAACGTTTGGGAAAGCATTAACAAAATTACAGTTCGTAGTAGGTGAATACTTCTCTAAGTATCAAGGAGATGTTTTCTGTTGCGAAGAAGTTGAAGTTATAGTCAAGTCCTTGCTTAAACATGGAATAAAAGGGGTAGGTCAGAGTAGTTGGGGACCCACAGTCTACGGAATTGTTGAGAAGTTTTTAGCAAGAAAAGTGTTGAAGAATGTTTTAAGAGATATCAAGTCTAAGGGTATAGAAGTTGATTATATGATTGTTAAAGCACGTAATAGAGGAGCTGTAGCAGTTATAGAGAAGGTATAGCTATGGAGAGAAGCTTTATATCTATTTTCAAAAGTTTTGCAGATTGGTGGAGTATATATAGAGGTATTGTTGATAAACTTGGTATAGATACTAGAATGGATGAGTTTGCAACATTTTTAGCTTATCGGTATATTCATTTTATCGAACCTTCGTTAGAGTATTTTAAGTCTATGATTACCGGAAGGAATGTTGTAATCTTTGGCGCCGGTCCTAGCCTAGAGAAGCATATTAATCTCCTGAGCTCCTCTGGTATTCTCGATAAAGTTATTCTTGTAGCTGCTGATGGTGCTACAAAAGCTCTTGTAGAGATAGGGGTTGTACCTCATATAGTTGTAACAGATCTAGATGGCGATTTAGATGCTATTGTTTACTCTTATAGCAGAGGCTCTAAACTTTTTATCCATATTCATGGAGATAATATCGAGGTATTCACTAGATTTATCGAGGAGTTGAAGAGAGGGAGAAGGGATTTCATTGTGACTACTCAGGTAGAGCCTTTGTATCCTATACTTAATTTCGGTGGGTTTACAGATGGTGATAGAGCTTATGCAATAACTCTCGTTTTTAAACCTTCAAAAATTATTTTTGCCGGAATGGATTTCGGAAACATTATAGGTAAGTATTCAAAACCTTGGTTAACAAAAAACGAGGTAGCGTCTCAGCGTAAGAAAGTGAAACTCTCAATAGCATTCGAAATAGTGTCTATTCTTGCATGCAATACTAAAACTAAGACCTACACATTTTCAGATACTGTTCCTCGATGTGTAGAAAGAATAGATAATCTAGATCAGGTACATCTTCAATGAATTACGAAAAGCAGCTGAGATATTTATCCTATGTACTTGCTTCAGCTATAGCATTAGAAGTTGCTGGTTTTCCTAAACCTGGTAATGTTCATAGGTTTAGAAATTTCGTAGATACTATCTTCGAAGATTTTCTGGTAACAGCTGTTATTGCTGAACATCATTTGTATAGAGCTATTTTGAGAGGTTGTAGACTTGCTGAAGGGTTTAAACCGAAGGTTCTTGTAGGGGATTTTATAGAGGAAACTGTTAGAGAATCTAAAACTGTTTCTGGTGGTGATAATACTTGTTTAGGATCTACACTACTCCTATACCCACTAGCTATAGCTTGTGGCTATACTCTGTGTAGTGGCAATGTTTTGAAACAAGAAAATGTTGTATATCTAGCGAAAGATTTAGTGGAAAAATATTCAACTGTTTCAGATTCTATACATTTCTACAACGCTATTAGAATTGCTTCGCCAAGCTATATAAAGAAAGAAGATGTTACAGATGTATTTCCAAGTGTATGGGATGAGAGGTATAGGGAGAAACTTAGAGCTGGTAACCATAGGTTCTGGGATATACTTCTCTACAGCTCTAGAAACGATATAGTGTGTAGAGAAGTTGTAGAAGGTTACCCTAGATCTCTTAGAAATTCCTACTACCTCGAAAAGAAGCTCAATATCTATAGAGATTGGAATAGAGCTGTTGTAGAAACCTATCTCTACCAACTTTCAAACGATATAGATACACTTATAGTGAAGAAGCATGGACTAGAAATAGCTCTGTATGTATCGGAGAAAGCTAGAGAAATACTAGATATATGTTCTAGAAGTTGGGAAAAATGTTTAGAAATTGTAGAGCAATTCGATAAAGAACTTGTAAAGAAAAACATTAACCCAGGTTCATCGGCAGACATAGTTGTATCCTCAATAGCTCTATACGCTATAAAGAAGAAGATATCTATACTAAGACCCTGATCCTCTTCGTAAACTATTAAACATTTTCAAAACATAGAGATAGAGCATAACAACGTTAACAGTATTTATCTTCATACTTGTAACAACAAGAACTTCAGTAACTAAGAGATCAGTATTTAGTGCTTAGAGAAGTTATCGATACAACAACAATGTTGCTTACTGGATAGGTAAAAGTTTTCTGAGATCGATAATAGGTTTAAGCTTATAGATGAAAGGTTTGAGAATCTGAAGCTATATGTTGATAAAAGATTCGCTGAGTTGAAGGATTATGTTGATAAGAGGTTTGGCGAGCTTAAGGGGTATGTAGATGCTAGGATTAATGAGGTTGGCGAGAAGTTTTCATCTAAGCTCGACAGGTTAGCTGAGGTTTTCATGAGTTACCAGGAGTTCTTTATAGAGTTTCTATCTACTGAAAGTGTTATCGAGAAGAAGTATAAGGATGTATTAGTGAAATAGCTTAGAGGTATTACGAGGGCTGCAATAATTGATCCGCTAACCAAGGAGGAGTAGGAGAGGCTAAGAATATTATTTGAGAAAAGCGAAAAAGATGAGCTAACACTTGAAGAAGCAGACAAGTTTCTCGAGCTTGCAAGGAAAAATTCCTTAAGGAGTACTGGAACAGAAGATAAGCATGCAGACTACGTATATATGCAACAATTGTTAGAGCATTAACATACAAGAAGTATGCTGAAAAAGAAGCCAACAACAAATACAGACAGGTGTAGAGCAGGAGTAGAGTCTATTACATGAGTATTGATCTATGAACTCAATGCCGTGGCATGACTAGGCGAAGTCTCATTAAACATGGTTAAGATTCTTCATGAAGGGAAGAGGTATAGTATCATAGTTTTCTAGGCTCATCAAGCAACAGAAAATGTTGTTAAGGCGTTTCTCTACAATGTAAACGAATCTTCATAGAGTCATAGTGTAAGAGAGATTCCTAAAATCTTTACTAAAAGAGTAGGAAAGTTGATGAGGAGTTGCTGAGATGTGCTAGAGAACTTGATAAACATTAAATAGTTTCTAGATTATGTTTAACAAGTTAGAAATATCAAAATATTCTAGAACCTAGAATAGATCTAAGGATTTATAGTGCTGGAAAACGACTTAATACCAAGAAGATCTAGGTTAAAAGCTAAGAAATGAAGCTTTGGAGATGAAATAACCTCTACATTAAGATACTAATACCAATGCTCAATGCCTGGATTAAAAGAGTCTAAAGCGATCTTCACTACTGCTAGTTCATTTCTAATAGGTAAGGTTGGTAAAGTTAGTAAACACCGCATTTCTTAACTGCTTCGATAGCCATTTTTAGGTTTTCTGGTTTTGTTTCATCAGGTATTCCAGCTACTCCACTACCAGCAAATATAAAGCCTCCAGGTTCTTTAACATCGTTTAACAGTTTACATACTTCGTTAAATACTTTCTCAGGTATTCCATGGATATAGTGTGCTGGTGATATGCCGCCCATGATTATTACGTGATCCCCTAAGATCTTCCTAGCTTTTCTAAGATCTGTACGTTCAAAATATGCTATTGTTTTTCCTTTCGGTAGCTCAAGTATGTATTCTAGAAACGGTGTAAAATCTCCTTCATAGAAAATCCATGGAATAGCACCTCCATTCACAAGCTCTATAATAACTTTCTTCAAAGGTTCCCAATAGAATTCTCTAAAGAATTTCGGTGGTATCATTTCATTAAGATGTAGAGGTATAAATGCAAGTGGTATTTTAATATCAAATAACTCAAGAACGTTTGGAGGTATTGAAATAGTCATTCTGCTCCATTTCACGATTAGAGGCGTCAAGGCATCTAAAGCTTTTCTAACTTTATCAGAATATCTATATAAATCTACAAGTGTGTAGGTTATGTGCCTAAGGTGATCAGCTATGAAGTCTAGTGGTGCATAACCAAAACCTGAAGGATATGTAGGATAGCCAAGATCTCTCAACCTATTCATCAAATCCATAAATACACTACTAAATTTCGCCATCTCTATACCAAACTTAATTAAAGCACCGTAAGCCTCAGGTGATGAAGGATCTTCAAGAGCTTCGTAAACTCGTGGAATGATTTTCTTAGATATGAACTCTATAGGGTTCTTAACAAGCTCATCGTATTCTTCAACATCCATAAACTTACCCCCAACGAATTGTGCAGGGGCGTTAGGCGGCAATTCTTTCCCAGGCCACTTAGTATATCTATCCTTCAGTATATCGTGAAAAGGTCTTGCTATAGCAAAAATTGTTGTAGCTAAATCTGGGTGAGACTCCATGAAAATAAAGTTTAGAGGTAATGTCATACCAGCACCAGGTAAAGCTAGCCCAGCTAGATCAAAATCAAAGTCTCTGTAAACACTTAATACAGCTTTGCTATATAGCTGGTAATCTGATGAGTAATCAGCATAGCTTATACCTATATACCTAGCAGGGAAGTAGTGGAAAGAAGGCATGAATGGAACTCTATCAGGTTTCTTACCAGTGAGTATTCTCTCAATTCTTTCCTTACGTTCTTTCAAGAGTTGCATATAATTTACATCTTTATGAGGTGAGGACATGACGAGGACACCTAGAGGTAAGGAGGATTTAAAAACATTGCATCAGGCTCTTTCTTGTGTCTCTCAATCCATTCATCTATTGGCTGCACGCTCACTCTCTTCACCTATGGATAAACACTACACTTCTTAACAGCTTCAATAGATGCTTTGACGTTTTCAGGTTTCGATTCATTTGGTATTGAGATACCTGTACCACTATATATAAAACCTCCAGGTTCTTTAACATCATTCAACAGTTTACATACTTCCTCGAATACTTTTTCAGGTGTTCCATGAATAAAATGCGCGGCTGAGATCCCACCCATTATTACTGTATGTGTTCCTAATACTTCTCTTGCTTTCCTTAAATCGCTTTTCTCAAAGTATGAGATAGTTTTTCCTTTCGGTAGCTCGAGTA
>Ga0080004_1148316_pt1 | contig 29473 bp, 44 predicted proteins | sample WasSprMetagenome_FD_69207 | JGI IMG/M metagenome (GOLD analysis project Ga0080004, IMG submission 69207) | Sulfidic aquatic microbial communities from Washburn Spring, Yellowstone National Park, USA - WS (SPADES assembly) (version 2) | ecosystem: Environmental > Aquatic > Thermal springs > Hot... | reverse complement strand
ATTAAGATGTAAAATCATTGCACCCAAAACGAAATTTGTTTGTCCTGTCCCAAAATCTAATCCTACAATGGCATCTACTTCTAATGATTTTTCTTTTTTCATTTTTTTAACAACCAAATTAGACCTTTAATGGGAAGAAAAATCAAAAATAAAATCCACAAAAGGGTAGCAATTACTCCCAAAACTATACTTAATTTTATGATTTTCCCAATTATCTTTTCAATTATTTTTTCTTCCCTCATTTTATCCAACAACAAAATACCAAATCTCAATCGCCAATCCTATTATCGCTAAAACAATCACAATATCAATTAAAATATCTTTGGTTTTTTCTTCTATTTTTCATTTACACATTTCATTTAGTTTCAATCGTGTAGGAGTATCAAATATGCCCGTAGGCAATAAATTGAATAATTTTTGATATCTTAAAACCGCATTTCTCGTAAGACCCCCGTAATACCCCGTTGGAACTTGACTAATCAAAGGAAACAAATACCCTTGTTCATCTTTTATCATTCCTAATGCCAATTGAAGCATTTTTACATCTTCTCCTCTTGAACCTACATACAAATCCCTTGTCCATTGGTATTTTGGCAATTGTGCTGGTGAAGCGTTAAACACTGCAAAGTTATTTATATCCTCATACCAAAGACCCCCCATAAATCTTGCTCCTTGAAACCAATCCTCTGTTAAAATCCTTCTACCATTCAATCCCCTACCATAATTCCAAGAATCTTGAATAAAAACCGCTCTTTTACCTCCATAAAGAAAATAAGAATATGGTAAAACTACTATACTATGACCAAATTTTAAATCAAATAAAGTATAAGAAGTTATAATTCGTGGCACTACATAATCCCATTCTCCTGGACCAAACCTAACCCCTATTTGAACTGGATAATTTCTTGAAGCAATTTGAACTATCTCATCAAATGAATTCACCCAGAAATAATTTGTGGGAGCATATATTTTCCCAATCAAATCGTAAGATGGCAAGTAATCATCTAATTTATTCATTTGTTCTTCGTTTAAATCTTGACTTGGCAAAAGCGGTTCTGGAACTGCTCCATACTTTCTGAATAATTCTGCCGCATCATAAAATCTCATTCCTTCGTTGGGCTTATTACTCCTTCTGGCGTATATTCCCCTCGCTGAAAATTTAATTGCTTTTCCTTCTTCTTTCCAATTGTTTATTGTTGCTATTAAAGCAATTGATTGACTAACACAGGAACTACTCCCATTTTGTGAATAAACTGGCAATTCGTTTAACATCTTTTGAATTTCTGGCTTTTGTTTCCATTGTTCAAAATCTATCCAAGTTATCGGTTCCGCTTCTAATAATTCGCAAGTTAAATAATCTTTTTCTCTTTCCTCTGGCTTTCTATTGTCTGGTAAAAGTCCTGTTTTAAATTGTCGTTTTTTTAAAAACCAGAACACAGTTTTAATTATAACAAATTTTACACCATTCGGGATTTGTAGTGGTCAAGGAAGGAGAATAAACTGAATACCAAGTTGTTGTTGATTTCCATCCATTATTCCTATTATCAAAATGATAATGAATTACAACCCCTTCCATCTTATCCAGTTTTTTCGAAATTTCTTTCAGTAATTCTTTAATCTCTTTTAATTCCTTTTCAATTTTTTTAGATTTGGTTTTTCTCATGGTTTTAATTACTATTATTCAACATCTGTTTCTTTTCTTATTTTTCTGGGTCGTCTTCCCGCCATATTTTTAATTATTTTTGGCGACCTTTTTAATTTTTTATTATTCCAAAAATCTTTTTTTAAGTTCTTCTAATAAATTAACAAAGATTTCAAAACTTTTTAAAATGCCCCGTCTAAAATAAATTTTTTTTTCTGGGGGCTCATAACTCATTACTTCCTCCTTTTTCAGAATTACCTCATCTTCAAAATTCTTCAGCCTGAACTTATATTCATCATATAACATTTGTATAAAACCTCCTAAAATTTCTTTTACTTCTTTATCTACTCTTTCTTTAAACACATCTTCCGCAAAGTCATCTATATATTCTTTTATAATTTTTTTTGCCTCTTTCCCTATTCTCTCTCCCAATTCTTCATTTTTAAATTCCATAATTTTAATTATTTTTAATTTTAATTATTTTGGCGACCTTTTTTATTTTTCATCTTTTAATTGGTTAATTGCTTTTTGAATTTTTTGGTTGATTTTTTGAATTTCTTGATAAACGATTACAGGTATAGAATATTTTTCTTTTATTTTTAATCCTTCTAAAATATCAATAAATCTCTGGTGGTTTTTGATTTTTTCTTGGTAAAATAATTCCAAAATTTTATTTTATTAGCATATTCATAATCAGCTTCAAGACAGTAGTCAAGTTTTTCTTTAAAAGTGCTTTCGCTTAATAAATCGCTTAATAAATTAGTAGTCGCATCAGAATATTCTCTTAATATCTCAATTATTTTTTCTTTCATAATTCTTTAATTATTTTTAGTTTTCTCCTCATTAACTTACCTGAATTTCCCTTACCCCTTCCAAAACATATTGGACATTTTGGTGCTAACTCCTTATTTCTCCAAACCCCACAAAAAGGACATTTAACATAAACTTCTCTTCCTCTAATTTTTTTTTCTTCTCTCATAAAATTAGTTTTGAAAATATTATTGGATTATTCAAATTTGGTTTTTTAAACCTTTTCCAATCATAATCTACTAATGAATATTCTTTACCATCTATTTTGCCTTTAAAAACTTCTTTGTTTTTAATTCCCTCTCCAAGTTTCTCATGGGGAACGATAATTTCTTCGTTTAGTTCCTTACAGAAAACTACTAAATCTTTTTTTTCTTTTTTTGCTTTTTCAACAATGTAGTCTCTTACGGAAGCAAAAAATTTTGTTTCTTCTCCAATTCTCTTTACAAATAATCTATTGATTTTTACTTTCAAACTATTCCTCCTCATTTGGTTTAACAAACCGATTTTTTTTAAAAATCCAGTCTGGGTGTGCCAAGTAAACAACATCTCTAAAATTACCCCCAACATTACTTTTAAATATCCATACTCTTGCTTCTTTTCCTACCCAGTTTTTAGTTTCATCTCCATAAGCATCAATGAGATTGTTTATAGATTGCTGATTTAGAGGCAATAATTTCTCTGTCATATATTTTGTCTGAATTAAAAATGCCAATCTTTTTCTTTCTTTGTCTTTATATTTAAAGGTAATCCATTTTCCTTCATCAAGTATTTTAATAATATCTCCATTAAAAATATCTACACTTGGTCTTGCTATGTTTTGTTTATCCTGTATTGTTATACTCTTTTCTAATTTCATTTTGCTTTTTTATTTTTATTATTTTAATCTTTTAACCGAACAAAACATTCAACACCATTGAAATAATCGCAACCCCCATAATATAAAAACACACCCCTAAAAAGCCATACAACCTTGAAGCAATATAAGTACCTAAAAATACTGCTATAGCATAAAAAACTAATAATGTTAAACTGATTGACTGAAGAACCCCAATTGAACTTGTTGCTAAAATCTCACTCATTTTTTTGATTTAAGTTTTCGACCTTTTGTTCTTCTTTTTTTTCTCTATATTCCATAATATATCTGGCAAAAGTAGAAAGAGGAATTCCAAGTGTTTTTGTTAATTCTTGCATCGTATATTCATTCTTATAGTTTTCCCACAACCAGTTATACATTTCCATTTTTATTTTTTTTCTTTCTTTTGCTTTCATTGTTTTGTTTTTTTAATGTATTTTTATATTATCTTTTTTTCACTTACTATTATAAAAATTTTTTTAAAAAAGTCAAGAACCCTTTTTGTGAATAACTTTTTATTATTTCACATCTCGTCTGACAATGGCATTCCTCTTGCCTTTCTGTATTCGTCTGGAGTTTCATATCCTTCAAACAATCCTTTTTCCTTTAAGGAATACCAAATTTTGCTCATATATTTTTTAACCTTTTTTCTTCTTATTGTTTCGTCTACGCTTTCCATTTTTGGTTCTGGTAAACTAAATTCGGGCACTGTTCTTTCTTTTAATGATTCAATGCTTTCTATTAGTGAAGCTCTAATAATTTTTCCCTCTATACTTAAAAATTTAATTTTTCCCTCTAAAAGTTCTTTTTTTATTTCTTCGAATTCTTGTTCGTCTACTTCGATTTCAATTTCTCTTTTATCTGATAGTTTAATTAAAATTTTCATCTTACTATTTTTCCGTTTTTTATTTCAATATAAGTTGGATGTTTGATCTTTTCTTTGAATTCATTCAAAATTTTTACTCCATGATAATACAGATATTTGAAACTGGTAAGATTGGCTTTATGAAAATCAAATTTAACTGCTATTTTTAAGAGTTTCTCCACATTTTCTTTTCCGTTAAACTTTTTAATGCAAAGCCAACAATAACGCCTATTTTGTTTTTCTGAACCGTCCATCTTTTTAAGTTCCGTTATTTCTTTAAATTTTTCCATTAAGTAGTTAATATCTGAATTTCCATAAGAAGAAGACGAAGTCTTCCTGTTCTCTTTAGAGAACATAATAATTTTATTTTCTAATTGAGTTTCTAATTGATTTTCTATATATGTATTTCTTTCTTTAACTTTTTGACAATACCCCTCTTTAACTTTTTGATAAGACCTCTTTAACTTTTCATCAATACCTCTTAAATTTATCTTCAAGACCCTCAAATTTCCTTTTTCTGGAATAATTTCAATATCAACCCATCCTCTTTTTTTAAGTTGAGATATACATTTACTTACTTGAGTTTCGCTTATTCCTAAAATTTCAGAGAAATGTTTATTGCTTGGATAACATACTCCGTTTTCATCCGCTAAAGAATAAATTTCAGCCAAAATTAACTTTGCTGTAGAAGATAAAGATTTATCAGATAAGGCCATTGAAGGAATAAACGCCCAGAAACTTCTTTTTATTTGAACTTCTTCTTCCATAATAATAAAAAAAACCGCGGGGGAGGAATGAGGACTTACCCAAAATAGGTCAACCCGCGGCGTGCCCCATTCCTCCTATTGTTTATTTGTTTGACCTTTAAGTTATTGTTTACTTCTATTATAAAAAATTTTTTAAAAAAGTCAAGAGAAAAATCCAATTGTTTAACTATTTGCGAGACTGGCTGGAATTGCACCAGCGTCTGCGCCCATAGGGAGCGCCGATTTCTACTAATCTACAGCCTCATAAAATTGTGGTGCCCCAAACGGGACACCACCTCAAAAGAACTATTTTGTTGTGTAATGATAGTGTTGTTTTCACAAAGAACAATCCCTTTTGTCACCTCCTTCTCTTAAATTTAACTCTAATGTTCGAGATATTATTGTTCCGCTTCCAGCATAAATGGCAAAATTAATGGCAAGAACTACTAACTTTCCATCTTTAAGATAGAACATTGGTCCTCCAGAAATTCCAAAGAAAGCAAGTCCTTTTGAGTAAATCTTTCCTTCGTGAAAAGCAAGAGGTTTGGCTTCCCACACTATTCCCAATATTCCCTGTGGACATCCAAATCCATAAATCTTTTCTTTCTTTAGTATCTCTTTAACTAAATTTGGTTGGTCTACTATTACGCTTGCAGGTTCATAAAAGTCAGAGAGAATTGTTGGAGCTTCAAAAATAGCCAAATCCAATTCAGGAAAAACAAGTGCTTCCCCTAATTCAAAACTGAAATAATCGTGGTCAGAATGAATAAAAGAAGCATAAACTAAATCTGGTTTTTCTACATTAACTACGTGATATGCAGTTATAATTCCAAGATGGGTTAAAAACCCACTTCCACAACCTATTTTTTGATGCTCTGAATGCTCTACTCCGATAAAGCAACAAGATTTTCTTACTTCAATGGGAACTAAAGTAAATGCTCTAATGGGAAACTGACAAACGTATTTTGCGTTATATACTGGCCTAACTAACATTGCCATCACCCCCTTTATAAAATTTTTCTTTACAATCATCACAATATTGGTAATGAATTATAATGAGAAAATCTTTTCCAAGTTCCATCCTATAATTACGAAAGATAATAGAAACTATTTCCGAAAATTCAAGGTCGTTCCATCTCCACTCACCTAAAACTTTTATTCTGCCACAAGGGCAAGCAATAATTTGTAAAGTTCTCATTGTGCTCCCTCCTTTTATTTGATGTATTTAATTGATGCTTTTACTTTTTCAAAAATTTCTTTCAACACCTTAACGTCTTGCTCGCAATGTTGAACAATGTAATCCATAGATTTCTTTGAAATCAAAGCCCTCACCCAGTGCATTCCATCTACTATTGTCTTTTGACTTTCTGTTTGCCAAAAGTAAGAAGCGGTTTGTAATTTGTAATCTGAAAGTCTGTAGTGCCACTTAATCACTGGATACAGGTCAACGTGTTTGGGAACTCTAATGGTATCTATTCCCCAATAAGCCAATCTTGAATTTACAAATGGAATGTCAAATTTTTTTCCGTTGTAAGAAACCAAAATGTCAGCTTCTTCTACTTCATTTTTGATGTCAATTATCAATTGTTTGTCGTTCGCTGGGTCTCTTTTAAATCCCCGATAACCATCAATTCTGTAGATTCTGATTTCACCAGTAGCATCTTCCAAAAAACAGGCACAAAGAACTATTCCATAGTTTGCGTTCAGATTACTTGTTTCAATGTCAAAATAAACTATTTTCATGGCAAACACCTCCTTTTATTTTTTTTAATGTGCTTTTTTAACATTTTAACATCTTCATTAATTTTTTTCAACAAAACCTTTTTTAACCTTTTAACAAAAGAGATTGAGGGTTTAATAAAGAATTTCAAAAGTTTTAAAAGATAAATGAGCATTTTATCGCTGTATTTTGGCATATAAGAAGGTTTTATTTGTTTAAATGATTTATACCTCATTTTGGAAATAACTCGCCTCTGAATGGCAATTTTGTGGCTATTTTCCCCTAAAAATTTCCCTTTATTTTCTTTTTTTGAGCTTTTCTTTAACGATTTCAATCAAAGTGATAATTTTGTCCAATTTATCGTCTACTTTTTCAATTTTGTTTAATTTCTCATCCATTCTCTCTAATTTACCTTGGATGCTACCAAAATGGTTTTCTTCAAACGTTTTCAAAATTTCCATTATTTTTCCATTATCTTTTTGGGTTTTTCCCAACAAAAAGAGAAAATAGATAGCGATGATGGCTATAATAGCGGTGGCTCCCAAATCTATTAACTTATCAATTGAAATTGGGAAAGTGTCTGTCATGGTTATTTTCCCTAAAATCCAAATTTTTCCTTTTATTCCTTAAATGGTTCTACAAATAAATAAACCATAATCCCGTTCCATGTCCCCCATTTTTTAAAGCATTCCCTGAATATTCTAATCGTTGAAGCATTCTTTCCTACTAACTTTTTTGTTAATTCTAAATCATTCGCTTTAAGTTTTATATTCACCCCTTTTAATGGCAAAACGCTAATATCTATCTTTACATCTTTAATGGAAATATCGAAAAATTCGAGCAAAAGTTTTACCTTTTCAATTATTTTGTTATCTGTTATTTTTTCTTTTTCCATAATTTATTTTTAAGATTACGACCTTATCAATAGAGGAATAATCATTGAAAGTAATTGTTTTAGCAGTAGGATGTTATAGTTTATTGATAATTTCTTTTAAAATTTCTAAAATCTGATTTTCTTTGACCTTTTTATTTTCGCTTTCTATTCCCAAAAATTCGCAAACAAATTTGTATCTATCTGTTAAATTATTATAATAAGAGTTGTTCAAAATGTCAAATGCTTTTCGATAATACATATAGGGGAAAATGAAGGTTTCGCCATTAGATAACTTTTTATCTATTTCTTCAAATCCTTTCTTCCAATCCTCTCTATTTTCTATTGAACAAGTTAAAACTGCTACATTTGGATCTGTTCCGCAAACATAAAGGTTTTCTTTTTTCTTGTAAACATCAAGCAACCATATATTTTTGTTGTTAATATCTGCATAAAGCAACATATCTTTTGCTGGTAATCCCTTTTCTTTTTTATCTTCCAAAAGATTAAACACTCTTACACTTGTTGAAATTGGTTTTGTTTCTCCATCAAATAAAGGCTGTTTGTTTATTATTCTTTCAAAAAATTCTGAAACCCTTTTAAATGTTGATAATTCGGTAAACCATGAGTTATAACCAGGTCTATTTGAGCAGTATTCTCCAAAATAAAATTTTTCTCTACTTGGGGAATAAAACACAGAAGCATCCCAAATAACCATTTCGTTTGGCCTAACAATTTTAGAGAGAGCGGGCTTGAAAAACAATTCATAAAGTTTTTGCCAAGCCTGACTATCTTTTTCAACCCACATTACAAGGTCAGCAGCACATCCAGTTTGATAGGACAAATTTCCATTACCAATTGGTTTTAATTCAATATCAACATTCATTCCTAAAATTTCTCCGTCAAAAGCAATGCATTCTGGAGTAAATTCTATTAAATCCTCAATTTTTTCTTCTAAAATAAACCCGTCTTTTTCAAACTCTTTTTGAGCAGATTCCATTATATCAAGAAGTTCCACAAATGCTATTTTGGGATTATTAGAGAAAGGAAAAAATGTAGGAGCATCAGGATTATTTCCCTTTATTCCAAAAACTTTTTCTTGCTGTTTTAAAAATTCTATTCCTTCCTGTATCGTTTTAAACTCATAAACCTCTTGATAAGAAAAAATTTTGTAGTTTTTCATTACAAATTCTTTTGCCAAATTTCTATCTTTTTCTAATTCATAGTCATCTCTTGTAGGTAACAAACCTCTAAAACCAAGTTTTTTTAGTTTTTCTGCTACAGGATAAAGATAATTAAAATCGCAAACAACAAACCAATTTTTCGGTTTTTCTTTTCTTAATTTTTCCACTAATTCGTTCGCATTGTATTTTTTAAGTAATCCATCAAAAAGTCTTAACCTTCTTTTTTTGTGTTCTTCGTTTTTGTCTTTTAAATCTTCGTGTTCCTCTAAAACTCCAACTAAAACATCGTTTCCTTCTTGTAAAAGTCTTAAGGCTACTGCTAATCCCTCACCTGAATATGTGAAAAATGCGTATTTCATTTTGCAAATACACCACCTTTTTCTTTCATCAACAACAACCTTATTTCATCTGCAACAGCATCAGTTAAAACTCCTTTTTCTCTTAAAATATATTGAATTTTAGCAAAATCTTCTTCAGATATTCCTCTTTTTGCTAAATCTTTAAAGTATTTATATAACAATTTGGCTCTATCTTTAACTCTCCATTCCTTTATATCGTATGGAATATAAGTTGGTAATTGTTTTTCAAGTCTTCTTTCTTCTCTTATCTTTAAAATTTTTTCTCTATATTTTTCTGGAATTTTAGCAACTGCTTCTTCGAATTCTTTTGTTCTATCTTCTTTGGCTAACTGTTCTAAAAATACAGTAGTGAAATATAAAGCAGCATTTTCTGCCTCAGTACTTTCAAAGTTATATTTCCCTAAATTTTCTATTATTTCCATTCCTTTTTGAATATCATCTTTTGACAATGGTTTTTCTGGTATATCATACGCTCTATTTACCCACTTTTCAATATCTTCAAGTTTTAATTTACCTTTTTCATAAAAAGCCCAAGCTTTTCTCCTTCTTTTGTCAATTTGTAATTCCCTTAAGGCTACTTGAAGTGGTAAGTTAAATTTACCACCCCCATAAGGTAAAGCCAAATTATACCAGTGATATTCTGCTTCTCCTCCAACGTTTTCGTATGCTTCCATTGTTTTTCTTAAAAATGGTATAGTATCTTTAATAGACCCCATAAAATCTATTCCTACTTTTCTATATACAGGGTCTACTATTTTTGATACCCATTTGAAAAAACCCTCTAAAGGAATAAATTGACCTAAGGTATAGCCCATAACACCAGCAACATTCCAGTCTTGTTCTCCGCTTAAAACAGCACCCCAATTTGTTAATCCTTGTAAAGATGTTTGATTTAAAAGAAATCTTAAACCTTGCAATATTGATATAGTTATTGCTTCGTCTAATCCTGGAGACCATTTTGGTTGTCTTTCTGTAATTACCCATTTAATTGCTGCTGGAATTGCCATTGCTAAACCAAAAGAACCAAAATACAAATAGGGAACATCAATTCCATGTATGTTTATTGAAAATGGTTTTCTTGTTTCATAGAAAATCGCTCTTTCTTTTTGGTTTGATGGAAGAGCCCAAGTTGTTTCTCCATTAAAAGCCTTCATGGCGCCCATAAGAAAAGCCATACTTCCCACAGTTGCTTGAGCCAATTTTTCAGAAGTGTAATTGTTTCTTACAAACCCCAATGGAGAAAATTCAAGCATAGCAATACCAACATTAATTGGAGTTCTAATGAAAGGAACAACAAAAGAAAAAGGATACCCCAAACCAATTCTTAATGCTTTGTTAGAATGGTTTAAATAATGATTTCTTATATTTAAAACAGTTTCTCCTACCGCGTCTAATGCTTGAGAAATATAACTTAACTCTTCCCTTTTGTATCCAAGGTCCCTTCTAAACAAATAATTTTCTGCTACTTCTTGAGCCCTTTCTTGAATTTCTCTTTCTAATGTTGGCGTAATTTTTTTGCCCATTCTTTCATACATCCTTGTAAGCCTTACTTCTTCTCCTGTTGCAATTAAAACAGAGAAAAATCTATCCATTCCCTCTAATATCCTTAAAGGAAGTTGATACGCTTTGTCAAGCAAGGGAGCGTTTCTATATCTGTAATAGTTTATCAAGGTTTTAAAATTATCTTTGTTTTTTAAAATATCCATCCACTTTAACGATATTGGTTCTTCCTGCCAAGTTAAAACTTTCCAAAAAGCTTGAGCAGCAGGTTTAAGAGCTCCAAGAGTTTTTTTCCACACCACAGGAATATCAGAAAACGCCACTTCTCTTAAAGCAGGATTTAAAGGATGCTTCATACACTCAATGACTGCTTGAGTTGGTAAAACGAAAAAATTTTTTAGAATTAATTGAGTAAAGTTTCCCCAAATGTTTCTAAATTGAGTTAGGGGACCAGAAAGCATATTTGAATATCTGAATAAATCAAAACGTTCTTTTGGCGTTAATTTTAATTGTGGAGCAATTTCTTTTTCTATAAAGTTTTTAAGTTCTTTCTCTAACTTTTCTGGATCAATTTGAGTTTCATAAATATGTGCCAATCTGCTTTTAACATCGTTGATAAATTCTTCTGTAATTTTTATTCCTTTCGTTGTCGCCATTTCTCTTAAAACTTTTTCGAATTGATTAGGAGCCCAAACTCTATAATAAGGAGAAGAAAGTTTTGGTAAAACCTTACCAACTTCTACTGCCCTTCCTAGTTCTGTTCCACTTTCAAAAACCCAATTAGCCAAATCTAATGCTTTTTTATTTTGTCCTAAATCCCAAAAAACTTCAGACATAATCGTTGCCTTTATTCTCTCTATTGCAAATCTCCCAGGATCTCTTGGATAACTTCTTAACCACTTCCTTGCCCATTGTTGATAAGCTTCATCAATGTCCAAATTGTTTAATTCTGCAATTGCCCTTTCTATCATTTCTTTATTTGATATTTGAGGATAATAAACAGACAATTCATTTAAAAGATTTTCTGCTCTTTCTCTAAATTCTGGATTATTCTCCCAAAAGTTTCTAAAAGTTCCCCTTATTCTATAATTTTTCATTCCTTTTTCGTTAAAATCTGGTTTAAAAGGAATATCATCTAATGGAGGATTTCTAGGTGGTTTTGGAGGAATAGGAGGTTCTTTTATTTCTTCTGCGGTTTTGGCAATTCTTTCTGCTTGTGGTTTAGTTTCTTTTGTTCCTACTTTTACTTTTTCCAAATCAAACCCCATTTCTTTTGCGATATTATTAAATTCTTCTTGAAGTGTTTTTCTTACTAAAGAATGTTTATTAGTTTGAACTAATTTTTCTGCTATTTTGTCAATCTTTTCAATTAAAGATGAGTGATGTAATTCTGGAATTTCTTTTAAAAGTAAGTCTTTGATTGCTTCTTTGTCTGTGGTTTTTGCTATATCTTTTAAAAATTGTTTACTAACAGCAACTTTTGCTACTTTTCTTTCTCCCATAGGAAAATACAAATCAAACGCAGTAAATCCTATAAAAGCCAAAGTTCCCAACCCTTTGCCAAACTTTTCTTGATACAGTTTTAGTTCTTTTTCTGCTGGTGGAATTGGTTCTTTTCCAAATAAAAATTCAGTAAATTTTGTTTTAGTAGGAGAAATTGATTCAACCTCTTTCCCAGTCAATTTTTCTATTCCTGTTAAAGTTAGTTTGCTAATTGCCCTTGTAAAAGGTTGCCAAGTCCAAGAACCTATAATTTCTGTAGGACTTTTTGCTCCTTCTATTTTTTTTCCAGTTATCTTTTCTTTCCCCCATTTATAAAAACCAAGGACATCTTCTTTAATTGCCTGTCCAAAACTTTTTGCAATATCAACCGCGAACTTTCCTATTTTTTTTAAGTTTTCTGTTAATCCCTCAAACATAAGTTTTCATTTTTTATTTTTGGAAAAACTCAATGCTGAAAAGTGAAGACGTGCCTAATTTTCTTTCCAATTCTTTTTCTTTTAATTCCAATTCTTTCTCTCTTAATTCTAATCCTTTTTCTTGCAACTTTAATCTTTTCTCTGTTAATCCACGTTGTATTTGTGCTCTCATTTGTTGTAATTCTAATCTTTGTCTTGCTAATTCAAGGCTTTCTATTGTTTTTCTGATGTTTTCTTCTATTTGTTGTCTTTTGTACATTTTGTCTCTTTCTATTTCTATTGATAGTTGATATAGTGCTACAAGTTCTTCTGGAGAATAACCAGAATAGTTTGTATGGTATGGGTTAGCAAAAGTAGAAAGATAATAAGGAGAAAATGTGTGTAATATTCCTGCTTCAGCAAAAGCATCAACTTTCTTTTTGTTTTTATTCATTAAATCTTGCATATAATCATATTGCCATTTAACAGCATCCATTTTTAATTTAAATAATCTTTCTTCAATGTTTAACGCTTTTTCAAGTCTTCTGTTTAATTCTTCTCTATCCATTTCAACATATTTCATCATTTTGTCAACCATTCTTTCTTTCATATCAATGATTTCTGATAAAGTTTCTGCTTCTTGCTTTAAAATTCCCAATCTAAAATTAACAACTGCTTCTACTTGGCTTTCTGTTACTATTCCACCAGCAAGTTGTGCCTCTCTCAAAACATCTTCTCTTGTTTTTTGCATTATTCTTTGTAAGTCAAACAATCTTTGATAATCTGCTGGAATTCCGTATTCATTTAAGAGGTTTTGATATATGCTTTTGTAACTTTCAACTGATGTATGCCTATTATAGGCATCAAGCAAATCATTCAATCTACGCATTTCTTCATTAAACAAATATGCAACAGTATCATCCACTATCCTATCTGGCAATATTTTTGAAACCCAGTAATTGTAAAGTTGGTTTTGAAGTCTGTTTATTTGATCTGTGGTTAGTCCAGATTGAATTAATTGTTGAATTAATTCATTAAATTCTGGTTCTTTATATTTGATTGGAATTCTTAAGGTTTCTCCTTCCATTAAAACTCCTTTAATTGATTTTTTATCTTGGTTTAATTTTTTAAGTTCTTCTATTGAAACTCCAAAAGTAGAAGCAATTTTTTCCAGAGTGTCACCTGGTTTTATGGTGTAATCGAAAACATAACTTGAGCCTCCAAGTGGGTCTTTATAAATATAGCCTGCTACCCCTTCTGGCAAATTAAATTGTGGTAAAAGCCCTTCTTTATAAAGATTTCCATAAATTTGTTCTAACAATCCGCTAACATCATACGGTTTAGGATACAAAATTGGCTCTGTCTCTGTTGGGGGCATAACTCCAACCAGAGGTTCTTTATCTGTTGTTTTGGGAGTAATTTCAAAAGTAGAAGGTGGAGGAATTTCTTTCCTAGTATAAGTTGTCGTTACATAAGGAGGTGCTTTTCCAGATTTAATAATTGGTTCATATCCTAAACTTCTATAATACCTTTCCACGTTCTCTACATCTTTTGGAGGAACAAAAACACTTCCCTTGCTTGTAAAACCACTTTTTAAAGATGGGTCTACGAAAATATTAATTTTGGGTTTTGTGGATTCTTCAGGTTTTAAAGTCTCCTTTTTTGTATACGTTGGAACGGTGCTTTTTGCTGTCTCTGTTGATGGTAACGTTATATCTAATGGTGATTTTAAAATTGTTGAGGGGGCAGGTCGAGAAGGAGTGGATGGTGTTATTGTTTCAAGTAAAGATGCAGAAAGTGTTGAAGGTTTGCTTTTTATTCCTCCTAAAAATCCCTCCAACCACGAAAGAGCACCTGAAATAAGATTGTCAGTTTTCGTTGTTTTTGTTATTACTGGAACAGTACTTTTTGCCGTTTCTCTTGGTAAAGGCGATATATCCAATGGTGATTTTGGAATTGACTTGGGTTCCCCACTAACGATTGTAGTAGGTTTTGAAGGAGGTGGCGTTTTTTGAGGAGCACTTATTATTCCTCTGAAAAAATCAGCCGCTTTTGAAACAACACTTTGAACCGCTCCTTTTAAAACATTAAATACATTTTTTACGGTTTGAAAAGGCTTGAATTCCATTTTAATCAATGTATGTGTAATAAACAATCAACCTTTTTAAATTGCCTTTAAAATTGCCATCTGTCTTAAATTTTATCTTAAATTGAAATTTGTCCCCTATAATACCTACCTGTGAAAATAACCAATAATAATCTTGCTTTTGATTGTCTATTTCCAGCGTTATAGTCTTTGATTGATTTAATCTACTATCTATTCCCGTTATCTCAATTATTATTCCCTGATTTGAATTTTGTGGTTTTGTTCCGTAAAAAACTTCTACTTTATCAATTCTACTCCTTCTTACTAAGTTTATCACATTTGAAACATAATTTAAAGATACCTCTTGAAATGGATTAGAATAATTTTGAATATAATAGTCAAGAGACACTTCTGGAATTAAAAGAATTTGTGAAATCTTATCTGGTGTGGTATCATTATAAAAAACCCTCAAAGCCCCTTGTCCATCTAAAACTGCTACATTCTGAATGAAATTTTTGCTTGAATTGTCAAGATAAAAAGTCAAAACTTCTCTTTCTATTGGATTGTAAGCAACCAAAACATTAGCGTCTACATCTTTTTTCTTTGTTATGAAGAAAATATAATTCCCGTAAGTAGAAAAGCGAGCAGAAGGCAAAAGGGTAGTATTAACAGAAGTATTTGGAAAAGTATCAATGTATTTTAAAGCATATCCAGAAATTTCGTAAACTTTCATATTGTTTCCAATTTGCAAAAATACTAAATAAGTTCCCTGGAATGATAAACTTCCCAAATAAAGTCCTGGTAATTTAACAGCATGAAAATATCTGTTTTGATAAGAGCCATCCCAATAAAAGAGATATTGATTTGCTTTTACTCCAACTGGATTAGCAACAATAACCAAAAATTTGTTGTTATTATTCCCAATATCTATTATGTCCCAATTAGTTCCTAAATCAAAAGTTCCTGTTAAAGTAAGAGATGTTCCGTAAACTTTGATATTTTGTCTATTTGGAGCCGATGATGAACTTTTATCGGCAATATAAAGATAAACTGAAAATGGCACAGCAAACTTTGGAGAATTAAATCCCGATAAAGAATTCCAAGTGGTTCCTGTTGTAGTTTCTGAAATATAATAAACTGAAGTTGAAGAAGGATTAACAAAAAAGAGATTTCCAGTAAAAGTAGCCAATGAGGTATCATTTGGTAAAGATGGATTAGACAAAGGAGTTCCCAAGTCCCTTGCTATTCCTGATTTCTTTAAAGCCAAAACCTTACCTTTTGAAAAAGCACAATATAAAATTCTTTCGTCATTATAGTTTGATGGTAAATAAGTAGCAGTAGGATAACCAATATTAGAAGTTAAAGACAAATCTGTTTTTGGCAATTGACAAAGTAAAGGATAAGCAACATCTCCCATATCTGTTATTTGAGAAAAATCTACATCTTTAAAAAGAAAAGTAGGTGAAGCAATTAAATAGTGCAAATAATCAGTTGTATTTGTTTCTCTTCTAAAAAGCGTACTAAATGAAAAATTTTCCAAAACAATAGCTCCACCAGTAGATTTTGCTGTCTTTTTTGCTTCCTTTATAAATGTTGCTTGTTTTTTCTTTTTCGGCATATTAGTAGATTACAATAAGATTTACTTGACTATTATCTGATGAAGACGAAGAAATAATGGTAACTCTTCCATTATCACAATAAGCAGATAAAACTCCTATTGTTCCATTAAAAACTCTATGTGTGGCAATTGCTACTGATGTTGCTTGAACTTTAGTATCATAAATAGTTGCTGAACCATTAACTAAATTTACAATATAACAACCAACAAATGAAGACTTAATTGCCGAAATATCTTCCCAATCTAATGGGAATTCAATTCCACCACGTGGTTTTCTTCTTTGAATTGATAATTGTTTTTGTTTTTCTTCTTGTTCTGACATATTATTCTTGCCAATTGATAGTAGGTTTTTCTAAATCTGATTGCCAAGAAGTTGTTGGTTTTGATAAATCACTTTGCCAAATCGTTGTTGGTTTTGCTTCCTCTTGCCATTCTAACTTTGTTATTCTCCTGCCCTTTGTATCTTGATATGCTCCCGCTATTGGTTGTGATGAAATAGTAGAAAGCATAGAATTATGTGACTAAAGTAAATTGATAAAACCTGATGATAGAAATACCTCATCGAAATATATTCTAAAATTTCTAAAATAAGCAGACCGATAAGTATAGTTAGAACGTCCGTATAGTTGAATTAAATCACCCGCTTGAAAGGGACCCAAATCTTCAACAAAAGTTACATAAGAAGTACTAGTCGTTGACCAGAGATTTCCTATTGGTGTTCCATTTTTATAAATTTGTCCATAAGCCACGTATGAAGAGCTCTCTATACACATATCAAACTTAATTCTTATTTTTTCTAAGTAACCATTATTTACTTTAATTTCTTTTAATTTAACCATATTAGTTGAAACCGTTGATACTTCGGCATCATTTGCGTGTTGCAAAGTCTCGGAGGGTATAGTTTTGGAAAAGAATACTCTATAATTAAACGCTCTCACATCCCTATAAATATACCCATTAGTTCCGTCATCACTATCTTTAATACAAGTTTGATTTGGTCTATTATAAACTTCGCAAATTACAAATTTACCATATGGATAACTAGGAGCTGTAGGAGTGGCACTTTCTGTTCCTTGAACTATTTCTAAATTACCACTGGAATTCAAACAAAGTAAATCAATTCTGGGATAATTAGCAGGAATCGTAAAAGAAGGAGAATAACCACCACTAAAAAATACATAAGCCCCTCCAATATTTACTTGTCCTTTTGAAACATATAATTGCAAAGAAGGAGGATTTGTTGCTCTGACAGCAAAATTACCAGTTAAAAAAACATTTACTTTATTGTTTAAACTATCATCTGAAACTTCTACGCCCCTAAAATCTATTTTTGGTCTTGAGGCAATTAAAACACCATCTTTATAAACATCAATATTTTGTAAGTCATTATAATCTTTGGCAGTTATAGCCCTCATCATCTTATAAACTTTTCCAGAAATATTATGAGGTTGAGGGCTTGTATCTTCTTGTCCCCTCAAAACTGTAATAATATCGCCATTAATAGAAATCACTCTTACAATTTCTCTGTATGGATCATCAGTGGGGTCTTGATAATCAGTAGCATTCCACCAAACCAAATTAAAAGGAGGCGAAGGTAATTTTGCTCCTTCTCCTGTTTTTAAAATAATAGAAGTTTCAGTTTTTCCGTAGTATCCCAAAACCTCTACTTTACAAAAATTTTTGACTGCATCTGCTGACATAGTTTATTAAAGCCAACCCTTGTTAAAATAATCAATGCTTTTCATTTTAATTGGCTCTATTATCTCTACCTTTAAATCTTCAATCATTTTCTTTAAATAAAACTGGTATAACTCAAATTTTCTGTTAGCGTCTGGATGTCCTATTTGTTCTAAATACCTAAAAGCATTTCCATAAACAAAAACATCATAGTAAGAATCCAAAATTGGAGGGATTTCATCTGAGGTAGAAGTAAATTCTGGTTGTTTAGCAATATACCAAATTCTTAATCCACTTGCTTTATTTTCTTCTGGTCTTGGGAAAATAAAAACTTGTCCCCCAAATAAATCCATCAATGGTTTTGTTTTGGGTTGTTTTTTTAATAATTCATACCATTCATAAGGTAGATTTCCCAAATCTGCCTGTTCTATTTTCTTCCATTTACTTTCATCAGTTGGGTCATCATAGTTAATTTCTAATCTTAAAATAGTTAACAAATCACTTGGTAAAGCATAGTTTGCTTGTCCTGCTATCAAATCTGTTTTCTTGATGGTACCAAACAATTCTATTTCTTCATTAGCCAAAGCTCTTTGAATATCTAAATAAGTCTCATTGGTAAGAGATAAAAGTTCAACATCTGGTAAAGTTGTTGAATTCGTATTGGTTATTTTTCTTGTTTTTTCAAAGATTGTTGAAAGTTGCATTGTAGTTAAAGTATGTGGGGGCGGAGGCCACAAGGATACCCTCCCTTACCCATAGCCCCCAATCAGGGTTTTTAAGTTCTATTTATTCATTACAAAACACTTGCTGCAGTTTCAATTCTAACCAATCTATCTTCTTGAGTTCTTGCAACCCCAATGTTTGTCTTTGCACCAACCCAACCCTTTTGTCCTAATGGATTGCTAATAGAAACAGCACTTTCTGGAGGATACACGTAAGTGTTTACTTTTTTCCCCAACCAGTAACAAATTCTGTAAGCATCGGCAGCAATCAAAGTAGTCGGATAAACAATAATCGTAGGGTCAGTATAAAATGGCTTGACATTAGGAGATTGAACAATTCTTGCTCCTGCAATTGAGCCAATCTCTCCACGAAAGAGATTTTCAGGTTGAGCGTATTTGTGCATCTCCCAATAACTTGCTCCAGGTCCAGCAGAGGTCATTAAGTCATAAGCTACTCTTGGGTGCATTACACAAGCGTATCCTCCACCAGGAAATTCAGGTGCGGAGAAAGTTCTTAACATCTGTACTGCCTTAAAAATTAAGTCAACGCTAATTCTATCGGATGAAGTAAGCTGATCCCTGGCGAAACGACCTGCAGGAAAAATTACATTTCTACCAGCATTAACAACTGTTTGAATAACCTCATCAATCTTTCTTGCCATTGCTTTACCAACTTCATTGAGGGAAGCTTTTACCAAATCAAAAACACAAGTTAAAGCAACCAAATCCGTCATTTCAACATTAATTCCATACTGAGTTGGAGTTACATCAATAGCATTAACAGAAACAGCAGTTGAAGTAGGAGCGGTTCCTTCAGTCAATCCTACTACAGCTTCAGTTGCAATCTGATTGAAGGTGAAGAATCTTGAAGTGTAGTTTCCTTCAGGAACAATTTCAACAGTTCCAAATTGTTCGAAATAGAGATGGGGTTGCAAACTTTCGATTACTCTCGTGTCAAAATAATCACCCAACGCTTTTTTAGCGGGTTCAAGATTTTGAGTAGTAGTTATATCCATTGTAGGAAGCCTTTTTTATGCGACCTTTTAAAGACTTCCTACTTCGTAAACTTTATTCCACTCCGTAAATTTGTTTGAAGAGTTCTCTTGCTATTTTTTCTTGTTCTTCTTTTGGTAATTTGAGGAAGTCGGGTTCAGCTACAATTCTTGGGGTCTGAGCAGACCCTAAAGAAAATCCAGTCATTTCCTCTCTAGAAGTTGCCTTTTTCTCGCCAATGTATCTATAAATTGCATCTTCCCAACTTTCTCCTTCTTTTTTTTCTTTCATTATGTTTTCTGTTTCATCTTTTAATTCTGGGAATTTTTTGTAAATCAAATTCTCAAGTTCAAGTTTATCAAGTTTGTTTAGTATTTCATCTACATTGACAATTCTGGCAACTTCTTGTAAAGAGGTAATTTTTTCTTCTAATTCTTTTTTTTCTTTAAGAACCTGCTCATATTTCTTTCGAAGAAGTTTGACTGCGTTTCCCTCAACTTCCTCTATTGTTGGACTTTTTTCCTCAATTCTTTGTTCTAATTGGTTTTTTTCTTCTATCTCATTTGTTGGTTGTTCTTGTGTTTGTTTTATTTCTTCCATGGTTTTTTTTACGCCCTTTTTATACGCTCCTTACATCGGGGAATGTAAGGAGGAATTAAATTTCAAATTTAGGGATTATAAAATTTGAAAATTTTTGGGTCAGTATATCCACCTCTCAATTCTACGTGTTTTCTGCATCCTTCTGAATTGCAAATCCAAGCTTTCCATTCTGGTATATACATGTAAATTGATTGATTAAACGTAGAAGGATTGTTGCTTCCTCCACACAAACATCTAAATTTCCCTTGTGCAAACATCTCTTTGTAATGCTTGCATTCTTTTGCTGGTTTTCCACAGAATTCACAAATTCCTCCTATTATTCTGGGATATCTTACTTCTTCTTTTTTTTCTTCATTTTTTGGTAAATCTTCTTTTCTTATTTCTTCTGCCATATTTTTTTCTGTTTCTATATCTTCTTTGATTGTTTTTCTTTTTGGCATAATGTTTTGATTTTTTTTCGACCTTTATTCTTCTTTTCTAATTATTTCAATTTCAAGAAATTTTGTCAACTCTGATGGAAGGTTCAACAAAAAATCTAATGCTCCTATTTGTTCTTTATAACTAATCAAAATCTGAAAATCAAGAGAGGAAGATTTCAAGTTGTCAATTATTCTTTCTCTTGTGTTTTTGATAATCTCTTTTAAAATTCTCCATTCGGGACTATTTTCAATCACTCTAAAACTTCTCACTAATTCTCTTGCTCTTTCTATATCGTTTCCAATGTATTCTGCTAATTCTTTTCCAAAATAATATTCCAATTTGGTATTTTCCATACTATTTCTTTTTCTTTTTCTTTTTGTGTCTTTTGGCATAAGTTCTTTTGGCTTTTTCAAGTTTTCCTGTTCCTTTTTTGTGAATTCCTTTGTCTGGTATTGTTCCTTTAACTAAACTCGCATAAAAGATATTTTTTCCTTCTTCCCCGTATTGTTCTATGAATTTTTTGAGTATCTCTTTTCCTTTTTCTGTTAATGGCATGGCTTTGTTTTTGTTTTTCGACCTTTAAGGGATTGCACTTTTCCCTAATTTTTTTGCTCCTTCTTGGGGAGATTGTAAAATCTGTTTAAGGATATCTTCTGACGTTTTTGTGGGCATTTCTGCTTCGGGAATTTCTTCTGACAAATTTTCTTTTTCTGCTCTTTTCATTGTTTCTGCTAATCTTTTTTCTTTTTCTTTTCTCAACATATTTGCTAAATGGGAAGCAATGTGAAGTTCTCTTGCTTCTGTTGAACTAATTCTCATGTGAACCGAAATGTGTTGTATATCGTCATCTTCTTCATCAATTGGAACCACTTTGTTTAATTTCAAAATTTCGTTTTCTTTTTCTGCTTTAAATTCGTGTGGTGTTTGAGGTAAAATGGCTTCTATTTGGTCGGGGCTCAAATCTGTTAAAAAGAGTATATATCTTAAAGCTTCTCTTGCGTTTCCGCCAATTTTTGGTAATACTGGTAAATTCTCTGCCAAATCTCTTCTTTTTAGAATTCTTTGTGGTTCTGCTTCCAAAGATGAAACAATGGTAATTTTGGGGTCTACTTGGGGAATAAATTCTGATTTTCTAAGTTCTAAAAATTGTTTTGCTCCTTGAAAACCTGTTAATTCTACCAATTTTATATCGTTTTCACTCATAAATCTTTGATGTCTTTTTAACCATCGATACCAAAAATCTTTTTCTCCTTCTATTATGTTTCTCATTAAAGAGCTCATTAAAATGTCTTCTTTTGCCTTTCTTAAAGCGTATTCTGTGGCTGTTTTTTTAGAAGTTTTCCCAAGTAGAGCCCCTGCTAATCTTGTTGGCCCCACCATTCCTAAAGCTTCAGATTGAATTAAAGACATAAAAGCCAGAGTATCGTTTGAAACTACATTAGTTTTTGGGAAGGGAACAACTTGATTTGCTGGATGTCCTCTAACTGGTATTGATTTTCCCATCTCTTTTGTTGATAAATGCCTTGGATTAATAAGTGCTTCATAGTTGTACAAGAAAGTAGGAGTTGCGTCTAACTTTATTCCTTGAAAAAGATAGTTTTTCAAAATAACATCTGCTCTGTGTAAATCTTCAATTTTCTCTGGCAAACCTATACCCCAAAAAGACAAATTTGTTTTGATGTAGTAAAAGGGAACAAAAGGAATTTTGCTCTTTTTGTCTCCTGCGTCTCTGTAATCTACCTTTTGGTATCCCAAGAGAATGCTTACTGAATTGTCTGTCCAAACAACGTATAATTCGTCTCCTGTATACAAATACCATTCCAAAATTTCAACGTAAGCTTGAGGATGTAAAGGTTCTTGGAAATTTAAATTTCCAATCAAAATTCTTTTTGCTTCATCTACCAATTGCTGTTTTTCGTATGATTGAGAGCCTATTTTTCTTGCTACCAATTCTTTTACTTTGCTCTCATCTATTCTTGGATCCTGTCTTAATTCGTATGGAGTTTTATAAATAAACCTTCCTGCGTATCTTGCCTCTTCAATACAAGTTGCTTGTTTGTCAATGAAAAAGAGCATTGGGTTTACTGGCTTTGCTATCAAAAGTTTTCTTTTTTTGTCATATAAAGAAACATCCAAAATTCCTGTTCCAAAAAAGATAACGTCCCAAATTAAACCTCTCATCACTTTCCCTAATTGCATCTCTTCAAAATCAAAATTTGCTACTGCATTTGTGTATTTAACTACTTTAATGTCTGCTGGGTTTCTTGCTTCAAATACTGTTCTTCTTTGATCTCCGTCTATTGCAGAAAAGGTTTCTTGGAATTGATTGAATACTAAATTAGAGCCCAAATAAATATCATCAGCGATTAATTTTTTGTATTGATTGAGATAAAGCTTGATTAAGTTTAGCCAAATTCGTTTCTTTTGGTTTGTGTCTTGAGTAACATCAAGATATTGAGTTTTCACAACCTGTAAAATCTCTTCTGATTTCCATTCTTTTAAAGGCAAAAAAGCAAGTTCCAATTGTCTATTGAGAGGAATTGATGTTTCCCTGTTCATATTTTTGAATGTCATCTGGAGTTATTGGTACAAAATCAAGCTTGTCTAAAACTTCCAAGCATTTTTTTTCAAATTCTTCTTGTGTAATTTGGGGCATTACTAATTTTCTTAGCCAGTAAAGAAAACCTTTGGGTTCTGCGATTGTTATTGCTAAAAATGAATCTTCTGTTTCTCTTATGACAATGTCTTCTAAAATCTCATATTTTCTCTCTTTTACCACTCTGTAAATTTCCTTCAAAAGAATTTTTTTCAGTTTCTCTTTGACTTCGTTTTTTAAAAATTTTATAGGGCCTATTTGAACTAACCAATCAGGATGCTTTCTTTCAATTTCTTTTTTGTTAAATCTTACCCAAAGCAATCCTGTAAATTCTTTTGCCATTTTGTTATCTTATAAAACAATCCAAAAAATGTCAATAGGTGAATTTATTTTCTGCCCATAACTCTTCTTCGTAAAATTTAATTTGCTCTAAATCTTCAACAAATGTCAAAGAAAAAGCATCCCAAACATTTGGAGAAGCAATTCCTTTTTTCAATAAGTTTTCTTTTGGCTCTATTTTGATTTTTCTATCTGAATGGATTTTATATCTTATGGTTAAAGCTTCATTCCAAGCATCGTTTTTTATCAGTTTCCCCCCTTTTAAAATCCATTCTCTTGCTTTCCAATATAACTGTGCTTTTTTGTTGAAAAATCTTTCTTCGTCTGCTTTGGAACCAAATACAACCCCATATATTCTCTCTGAAAGCTTTGTTTCGTTTAACCTGTCATAAACCCCCTTTCCAACTCCTGTAATGTCAATTGCTATTGTTCTGGGAGCATAGATTGAATAAAACTCTGTTATTTTGGGCAAAATTGCCATTGTATCTGAAAGTCTTTGGTTGAATAAAACTTTGGCAGTTAATTGATCTCTTACCACGATTGCTGTCGCGTCTCCTCCTGCTCCTACATCTACGCCTAAAATACAAGGTTGAGTCAAGGAATAATCTATTTCAACAATAGCATCGTTTAACTGTTGAGAAGTAAGTAATTTCATGTAGCCTTCTGTGTCCATTTCTTCTTCAAAAGCATACCAATTACCTTCAAGCAAAGCTTTTTTCATTCTTTCGTCCATCCCTTTTGTTAAGTCTTCGTAATAGTTTTCAGGAATGTAAGGATTGTCCCCTATTTCTGCTTTCAAATATCCCGCTTCTTGGCATCTTCTGTCTTTTGATGTTTTTTCTACGAAAAATTCTCTTACCCAATTAGAAAATTCTCCAACTGGATTTGTTACTGCTACAAATTTTGGATTTTTAATTTCTGGCCATCTATTTCTTTCCAAAAGTAAATCAAAGGTTTCTTTTGAAATTTGTGTTAATTCATCTACTCCTACAATAACCCATTCACTTGACCTGTATTTTTCTGGTTCATCTAAATTCCTAAACATTAAAATTCCTCCTCCATATTCTGGTTTTAGATGAAATTCATGCTTTTGTTCGTAATAAGTTCCAAGCCATTCAGGAAATTCTCCTTTTACCTTTTTCAAATGTCTATCGTTTAGTTCTGGATAGGTTTTGCAAAATAACCCCCCTTGTATTCCTCTAAAACCTTTTGCTCCCCAGTATAAAAGCCAATAGAGAATAATCCATCTTAAAGCTCTGCTTTTCCCTGTTCCAACTGCTCCCCCCCACAAAGTGTATCTGTAGTTTTTCGTAAATTCTAAAAAGAGTTTTTGTTTTGGAGTAAAATTAGCAAGCTTGAAAAAGTTTATTTTTTCCATTTAAGCTATTTTTATTTTTCGCCTTCATCTTCTTCATCTATTAACACCAAAATTTTTTTCTCTTCTGTTTCTATTGTTTGTTTTGCTTGGCCGTATAATCTGTCAAGGATATCTTTGTAGAAAGCATAGTTTCCTTTTAAAGCTTGTATTATTCCTTTTTTGACTATTTCAACTTGGATTTTGTCTGGCTCTTTTCCTAATCTTAAAGCTTCTGCTACTGCTTTTGAAGCTTCAAGGAAGATTGTTTTAAAGTTTCTTGCTCCTTTTGGTCTTCCTTTTGGATTTCCTGATACTCCTTTTGGAAATTTTTTTAGATTTGCCAAGGATTTTTCTGATACCATACTTTTATTTTAATTTGAGATTTTTGAAAAATCAAGATTTTTCCTTTGTTTTTTCTCTGTTTTTATTTTTTATTTTTGGGATGTGAAAAACTTGTGAAAAAGTAAGCATTTTTAAGAGAGAATTTGATTTTTTCTTTTGCCTCTTGATTTTTTTTCTTTTCTGATTATAATAGAAAGTGAAATAAAATTAAGTTAAAAAAGATTAAAAAGTAAAACAAAAAAGAAAACGAACAGAAAACAGGAAAGAAGAGAAACCTTACCGCCCGAAATCAAAAAAGGTCGAAAAAATAAAAAAAATAAAAATAAAATGAGAAAAAAAACAGAATTTGACAAAATTAAAAATGGATTAAAAAGGCTTGAATTTAAGAGTTATTTTCCCATCGAAGTAGACGACAGTGGAGGCTGGAAATGGACAGAGGACGCATTGGAAACATTGACCGATTACATTTACACCAAAATCAAAAAAATTAAAAAATATGAAATGGAAAAATGGACAAAAAAGAAAAACAAAGGTCGAAAAATAAAATTAAAAACTATGACAGAAGAGGTCAAAACCAATAAAGTAAAAATGACGCAAGAAATAGAGGAAAAATGTTGGCGTTATTTAGAGGAGGGAATGTTTACTGCTTGCCGTGAATACTTAAGAAGTTTGGGTTTTACTGATGAAGATATCGATTACTTTTATGAAGTATGGCGTGAAGGTAAATCGCTTTATCCATACGGAGAAATTCCTCTTTAAAAGGTCGTAAAATAAATTAAAACTATGGACAATTTAGGAGAACAATTAAAAAATAACTTCGGATTAGATACTGATGAGATGGAAAAGGAATTGTTTGAAAAAAAGAGAAGAATTTATAGCCTTACCTTAAAAGATACTGACACTGGAGGAATTTTAGAACTGAATATTGAGGCTGAAAATGTTGTTGAAGCATTAAAAGATTTTCAATTAAGGTTAAAGAGAATGGATACAATAGACATTCTTAAAAAGATTGAATTCCCTATGACAAACTTAAGTGAGGTTGACAAAGTGGTTTTAATGTTGTTAAATGAAATAAGAGCGGAAGGTTAAAGCCCTTCCCCGCCTTTTGGAAGTTTTCAGCGGTCAATTGTAAAACTTCCCCATTTTTGCTAAAATTTAAATTACAAAAGGTCAACTAATTAAAAAAACTATGAGTTGTAGAAGAAAAAAAGCAACTCTTTTCTTGCTCTTTACCTTAATCTTAATATTAATTGGATTTTGGTTAGGATGGAAAAGTTATCCCAAATTCAATCAAATTAAACCACAAATAATTGAAAAGGTTAAAGAAGTAAAGATTCCAATAGATTATGATGACTCAGAATATGTTGATTATTGTTTTAGCAAGGTATCACAGGAAACAGGAATAAAGAAAGAGGTATTTTATGCCATTAAAGAATGTGAAGGAGGTAGTGCTTGGATATTAAACAAAACAAAAGACGGAGGACATTTACAGGTTCATTGGGAAACCGCTTTAAGATATGGAGCAAAAGATTTAAGAGACTTTGTAGACCCTTGTAGACAAGCCAAAATAGCATCAGAAATTTTAAAGAAAGAAGGAATTTCTGCTTGGACTACTAAAAAGTGCATTGAAAAGAAACTAATTTTCTTTGAGACTAACCAAAAATCACCTTAAAAATTCCCTAAAAATTGGCCTTAAAATCGCACCAGAGCCTTGTTTTCCTTCTTTTAGGTATTTTCACATATCTCCAACAATAAAGTACGCCTTAAACTCAACAATTTGGCCTTTTCTATTTCTAAAAATTTCTTACGAGACATTTTTATAGGTTTTTCTTTGTAAAGAGAAATCAATCTTTTATACCAATCTTCTCCTTTTTTCTTGTAAATTTCTACTGAAATTGTGTGATTTTCTCTTTTGTGTAAACTAAAATGACATTTTTGGCATAAAAAAATCCAGTTAATTGGGTTGTAAACTAAATGTTTTGCTAATTTTCTTGGGATAAAGTGATGAATTAAAACTTTTTCTTTGCTTTTGCATACTAAACATTCTTTTTCCCATAAAAGTTCTGCTATTTCATTCATTAGTTTTTCGCATTCTTTTTCTAAAATTTTGATTTTAGATTTTTTTCTGGGCATACTCTAAAACTTTTTCGTGATATTCATAAATTCTTCTTTCTATATCTTCCCAAATTTTGGGGTCAAATTCAATTTCAAATTTCTTTCTTGACAAGTGCCAAGAGATAAGGTAAATTCTCATTCTGTCTTTGTTTAGTGCTTTCATATAAGGTGTGCATTGGTAAATGTATCTCATTGGGACTTCATCGTAAAGTTCTGGGAATTCTTTTGTTTTGATTTCAACTATCTCTCCGTTTTCCAATTCCAAATCTATTTTCCCCACTAAAACAATTCCGTGCTTTAAAGGAATTTCAATTTTTCTCTCTTCATAGCCAAAAATAGCCTGAATTCCCTTGTGAATTATGGTTCCCCATTGCATCATTCTCAATTCTTCTAAATCAGGAATTTTAGGTTCTAAAAACTTTTCAGGGGGAATCTTTCCTGTAAAATAATCCCATAATTCAGAACAATAATACCTTCCAATTTGCCTTTCGTTTGTTTCTTCCATTGCTTTTATCATTAACCTTTCGTCCAATTCTTCAAAATCGTCCATTATTGCTCCCAAATTCCAACTTTTTTCTGCCAATTCTACTGCTTTTTGATAAAGAAAATCAGGTGAAGGTGGATTAGAAGAAGAACTATAAAGATTTGCCAAAGACCCAAAAAACATTGAAACCCTGTCTCGAATAAATTCTCTTTTGTTTTTATTCACTTTTTCCCTCTTTTTCAAGAACATTTTTGACTTTTTGAATTAAAATTTCTCTCCACTTTTTAATATGTTTGCAGTTTTTAGTTTTAATATAACCATAGCAATCACATTTTAATTTCCCTGTTTTCAAATTCAAATAAATATGATAAACCCAATCATCGGGAAGCCCCAATTTCTCTTTTGTTTTTTCAGATGGTATTTCTTCTCCAATAACAATCCATTCAGAAAGATAAGGATTTTTTTCAAGTTTCATGAATTAACAGGGGAGGGTTACCCCTCCCCTTAAAAAATTCTTTATTTTGTTTCCAACCTTGCTATCGCAGAGCGAAAACCTATTAAAGCCAATCCCTTAAAAATAATATCTATCGTTTGAGTTTGTTCTAACAATCCCATTTTCAACCCCAAAATAGCCCATACTATCATTGCTACTGCTACCAAATAAGTTTTAAATCCGCTCAAAAATTTAATTTCCATAGTTTTTTGTTTATTTTATGACCTTTGAAATTATTAAACAGCAAAAAAATCGTCATCAAAAATTTCTTCTTCGGTTTCTTCTTCAATTTCCTCTTCCTCTTTTTCTAAATTTGCCTTTTTCAAGTAAATTTCTGATAACATGGTAATTTTGTATTTTCACGACCTTTTGGTATAATTTGGAATAGGAAGGGGGGATTTCTCCCCCCATCCTTTATTACTTTTTTTTCTTTTTTCTCATTTTTTTTATTTTGAACCTCCGACCTTTTATTTACTTTTGTTTCATTTTTTCTTTTAACCATTCAATGTATTCTTGGTAAAATTCAATTAATTTTTCTTTTGCTCTTTTCACTTTTTCAAGGTTTTCTATATCTGTTTTGACTTCGTTCTTTTTCATTGCTTTTTCTTTTATAACCTTTTCAATTTTCTGGTTTGGTAAAATAATAGTTTCTTTTTCTAATTCTCTAAGTTCTTCTCTTCTTTTTTTCATTAAAAATTCTATCCACAAAATATCTTTTTTTGTTTCTTTAATTTTCTTTTCAACCTCTGAAATTATTTCTTTTTCGATAAGTTGTTTTAATTCTTTATCCATTGTTTTTGATTTTTTAGATGTTTGTAATAACCGCAATGAAAAGACCAGTCTCCCAAATTACAGGTGCTATTTTCTACCAAATAATAAGGACACTCGTTTCTAAAAGGACATTCGTTTGAAAACAATTTCTTAATCAAAGCATAAATTTTAAAGTAAATTTTTGCCACAAAATTCCAAATCAAATATATCTTTCTATTTCTTGTCCACCATTGTTTTGAATTCTTATCGTATGAAAAGTTAAAATATGTATGGTCGTAATCTTTATCTTCGAATACCTTAAAACCCCAAAACCTTGCTATTTCTACAGCCCTTTTGTAATGGTCAGTGTGAGCCACCAACAAAATTCTATTCTTTTCTTTCAAAATTTTCCTTGCCATTTTTAATGCTTCAA
>Ga0080004_1110676_pt1 | contig 29477 bp, 21 predicted proteins | sample WasSprMetagenome_FD_69207 | JGI IMG/M metagenome (GOLD analysis project Ga0080004, IMG submission 69207) | Sulfidic aquatic microbial communities from Washburn Spring, Yellowstone National Park, USA - WS (SPADES assembly) (version 2) | ecosystem: Environmental > Aquatic > Thermal springs > Hot... | reverse complement strand
AGAAAACACTCAACGAATATAACGTGGATAGTGAAAATGAGCTCGTGTCAAAGAATGGTAAGCTACTATGCAAAGTCTATGTTGGTGCTGATGCTGTGCGTGTTGTACCGCTTGTGCATATTAGTGCTGATGCTCCAGTTTTTAAGTATTTCTTGGTTAATAGGATATTTAAGAGGTTGAGGGAGCGTGATGTCGTGAGTGGTAAGAAAAATGCGTTCACGTATGAGATTATTACTGACCATGCGAATGCTGTGCATGAGATCATAATGAGGAACTTTAGCGATGAAAAGATGCTGAAGGAATTGTTCAATGTCATCAGGTGGACTTTAGAGAGGGTTTAAAAGCTTCAACATCATTTACTCCTTGCTCAAAAGGGATTTAGAGTCTGAACGTGCGCGGTTTAAAATGTTTGTGTTTGGTTTTGGGTTTTGTCTTACGTAAATAGGAAAAATTCTTAATGACAAAATTTATACATCTCTCCTATTTATTTTTAAAGACTATTATGTGCGCTCTTAAATAAGAATGTTGTGACTAGTTTTGGAGTATTGCATGAATCTGCATTTTAGGCAGAAAAGTACCATCTTCCTATCTAACCATCCCGAAGCCTAAAGCATACTCTAAAAATAAGATTTAAGATAAGGATAATTATAAATGGGAAACAGTCACAAAAATCTTATTAAGAGCGAAAATTTATAAATAGATACATACAAAAAATACTTGATTTAAAATGTCTGATCATAGGGATGAGAGGACTTTTAAGGAGGCTGAGAAGTACACTACCTCTGGGGGGATGTGAATTAGTGATAATTATAATGTATACTCGTCTTTGAGGGATCGTGTGGTGGTTTCTCCCGTAAATCCTAACGAGTCTTTTCATTCCTCTCTCAGGGATAGGTTGGCGAAGTTTAAGAGGGCTACAAAGGCTGTGAATGCAGAGATGGTAGAGTGTTCATTGGAGTTGGTCCTCTACGAGAGAGGGTTGATACCAGAATTTATCCTATAATTAACGACACTATGAAACTGAGGATATATTGGAGAATACTGAAAAATATGCTTACCCCATTAAGGATTATGATCATTCTCTTCATCATAATGCTAGCAGGTCTCAGCTTTTTCCTATCAGGACCTAAAATAAGTGAAGGAGTACTTGTTTACTCGTATAAAGATGAATTTACATTAGTGCCTTATGGAAATAAAACTTTTTATATACTGTCTTCCTTCGAGCAGTTTTTTTATTTGGATACTTATAACAAATTTGTACTGAAAGATATTGCTCTAGTGGAGATAAATAGCTCAAGTCCTTTCACATTATATAGACTCATTGGTAATAAGATGGAAGAACTTACCAGTAATACAGTGTCCGTTGCTTTAAACCTAACTAATGTAAAATTAAACACAAAGCTAATGGTAAAAAATGATGCTGGTGAAAATTCTAGCATCAAAATAAGCACTTTGCATATTTTAAAGGTTAAAACAGTAGACTTTACTATTCCACATATAGGCTTCCTAATCTTCATTTCAACTCTATTAGCATTACAGGTATATTCACTAATAATCTATGGAGGCACCCCAATAACAGCCATTGTTATTAGAATTCTCTCCAAAGCTTATCGAATAGAATTTAATAAGGTTAAGTTCTATGGAGTTATTATATCCTTAATAGAAATTACTTTTCTGATTTTACCACTCTGTTACGTCATATATCTCCTAAATTCTTTTCCTTTCTCAGATCTGACAATTACATTTATGACAGATGCTTATGAAAGACTAATTTTACTAGCATATGTGTTGCTAGCTTTGTTTTGGACTATACTTGAGTGGATAATGGTAACACTATATAAGCTTAGAAGATGGATATATAGACATAAGGGCCAAGAATTTTTAGAAATTTTCGAAGAACTAGCAAAATTGGATGAGAGAACTCCAAGAATAATATTCTTCCCTTTACTTATCTTTGTAGTGATCATAATAGTGATCATAGGCCTAGCGGTACTTTTTAGAATCATAGTAAACCTGGAAACATCAGTCATGATCATAATATTTTATTCCTTACCACTTTATTATTTTTCAGAGTATGTAGAGATAAAGTATCTGCAAGGAAGCCTAGATGGTGAGAAGTCAAAGAACATTCTTATTGCGTACTTAGACATTACTGCTAAAATGATTGGGCTTTACATATTTGTCTTTATAATCCTTTTCATGGCAACATATCCTATAGTATATCCCTTCCTACTAGCATTAACAGAGAGAATTCTTCTATTAGATTTCTTTCCTTCAATTTTTTATGAATATCTCTTTGAACCTATTAGGTCAAATCTCGGGTTCTTTATAATAGCTTTCGGACGGGTACAACTGTTAGGGTGCCTCATGCTTATTAGTTATTATTGGATTACAAGGGGCATAATATTGAAGTTTGAATCTAACTATAAAAACAAAATTTCCAAGGATATTGTAATTTTTATTGTTGTCACTGCATTTTCAGAGTACTTGACGTGGAGCTACCAATTCTTCTTTGAGAACGTAACATACAGCTCTCACATGTTACTAGTCTCTGTGTTAATAGGTATGATTGCGAGTATTCTGAGCGCCCTACTAGAAGATATTTGGCCGAGATAAACCATCTCTACTTCAACTAACTTAATCTTTATCTAGCTTACAAGGAATTAATACTCAGCGGAGTTTTTTTTATAGTCAGCAAATTATGAACGGCTTAACGCATCCTTCAAAGTAAGTCTAAATAGTTAGAGCTAATGGTTTCCACTTTGAATAGTGATGCTCTGTTTTCATAGTTGAATATCCACACTTATACCTCCTATACGCACGTTAGCAGTCAGGAAGGACTGAAATACCCTACATCAGAAAATTGTGTAATATAGTAAATTCTAAGAAAAATTTATATAAAGTAAAACTTATTCTTTAGTGAGTAACTTGAGGATTGATTTCGCAGTAATTGCCACTTTAGATGAAGAATATAATGCTGTAAAAGAAGTATTTCAGCTTCAAGAAAAGGATTTGAAATCAGAGAAGAACTTTACATACTACTACAAAAAGATTGAGGAATTTGGAATAGCCTTCTTTAAACTTACCCAAAGAGGAAACATGAATTCTGCCTCCCAAACAACTGAAATAATTAACAATTTTAATCCAAAACACATCATACTTGTCGGGATAGCAGGAGGCATCAAGAAGAACATCAACCTAGGAGACGTAGCAATTTCAGATAATGTCGAGTACTATGAGTACAAAAAAAGTAGCACAGAAAAAACACAACCACGATCAATTACTATCGCACCACCTTCTAAGAACCTTAGAGACATTATTCAGCATGTTGGAGAAGAGTGGAAAGATAAAATTAAAACCTCTCGTCCAGATGGAAAACCTAAAGAAGAAACAAAAGTTGTTCATGGTTTAATCCTCTCAGGAGAAACAATTCAAAGTGGAAAACTTCAAATTTCCCAAGCATACTTAGAGAAGAACCCTATTGCTTTCGAAACAGAAGCGAGTGGTGTTGGTGCGGCTATTTATAACACTAATCGTTCTGAATACATTGTAATTAAGGGAATATCTGATTACGTAGACGTGGAAGAAAGTCAAACTCTTCGAGATATGTGGAGAAAATATGCATCAGAAGTCGCTGCCGCATTTTCTTATGGACTAATACTCCAAGCAATAAAAACATTATATCCAGGAATACCTAAAATAAGGAAGGAGCTTAATGATTACTTAGAAAAAGTGAAAGAAGATTTCGAAAAGAAAAATCCCATTGACGGAAAATCTTTAAGTAGTTATTATGTTGAAAGCTCTTTTAAACTAACAACAGAGGAAACATGGAACAAAGAAGATAAGATAGTCAAGATAGTCGAAGGTGAAGAATGGAGGGTGGAAGATTTTTTAAAGGACGATAAAAGATGGCGTGTTGTCATAGGTGCTTCATTTGGTTTAGGGAAAACTTCTTTCGTAAAATATTTAGCCAACAAACTTGCCAATCTTTATAATGAAAGTGAGGATTCTTACTTCCCAATCGTAATAAAACTTAGTGAATTGAAAGATATAAGGAATTATTTTATTCATGATCAAGAAAACTTAGACTCTTTGGTTTCAAAAATTATAGAAAATGAGTCTGGAAATGCGTTGCTCATTCTTGATGGATTGGATGAATACAAAGGTGAAATTAAGGATTTGTTTAGCCATATTACAGAGCTTCATAATAAATATAAAAAGGTAAAAGCTATAATAACTTCAAGATTAGTAGATATTCCTAAAGAGTATATTGATGAATACGTTAGATTAATGCCATTCAATGAAGAAAAAGTTAATCAATTCTTTCAAAAATATGGAGTTAAATTAGATTATGAGAAGTGTAGAGAGCTTGGTCTGAGTGAAGAGGAAATAACTAAGCCTTTGTTCGGCTGGATACTTGGAATGATAAGCTTAGACCCTTCATACGAGCTGACTTTTAAGTCTGAATGGTCTAGTAGTATGAAAAGATCTCTTTTGTACTATGTCTTTATTCATAGTTTAATAAAAGGAAAACATAAAAAAGAAATGGATAAGTTTAAAGAGTACTACTATGTTGAGAAAGAATTGTTAAGGTATACTGCAGCAATAAAAAACTTGTACAAAGAGCTGGACGAAGAAAAACTTAAGTCAAAACTTGCAAAAATGTATAAAAAAGAAACTGAGCATCTTGAAGAATACTTAAAACCTCTAATAACTTCATATTTCTATCGTTCTTCTCAAGAGATAGTTCCTAAGAAAATAGAATTTATCCATAAAAGCTTTGAAGAGTATTTGCTTGCAGAATACTACTACGAAAGCATAAAGGATAACAAGATGTATAGACTTAGTGTTGGAGAACCAAGTGAAGATACTATGGAATTCCTTAAGGGGCTTATAGAAATCTTAAAGGATAAAGAGGCAAAAGAATTTTTAAGAAAAGTTGATGAGAATCCTCTTATAAATGACGAAGACAAACAAAAAATAATTGAAAATTCTAAAAGAATTGCAGAAAGCGAAGCAATAATAATTAGAGCAGATAAAGAAGAGAAAGAAGAGGAAATATGGAAAGAAGTTTATACATCCTCCAATAATTATAAAGAACTATGGTTGCATAGGTGGATTGCGTTAAGCGTTTTTGCTTGGCTACATGAAAACGAAACCATAGATAAACATAAAATTGAAACCCTAATAAGACTATCAAGCTACCTTATGCCACCACATGTAAAGAATCTAGAAAGAATAGACCTTAGTGGAGCAGACCTTAGAGAAGTAGACTTTAGAGAAGCAAACCTTACTAGAGCAAACCTTACTAGAGCAGACCTTTTTAAAGCAAACCTTGAAGAAGCAAACCTTACTAGAGCAAACCTCGAAGGAGCAAACCTCGAAGAGGCAAACCTTATTAGAGCAAACCTTGAAGAAGCAAACCTTAAGGGAGCAAACCTTTTTAAAGCAGACCTTTTTAAAGCAAACCTTATTAGAGCAAACCTTAGAGAAGCAAACCTTTTTGAAGCAGACCTTAGAGAAGTAGACTTTAGAGAAGCAAACCTTAAGGGAGCAAACCTTAAAAGGGTCAAGACCTAGAGGGATTCTAGGAAAGAAGTCTAAGTAATATATGTGCTAAAATAATAAAAGTATAGTTAATAATTTTATTGTTTATTGCAGTTATGGGGTCATAATTTTAGAAAAATTGTAGAATAAGATGTTAATGTTTCTATCTGTTTTAGAGGTTTGACATAATTATAGAACGATTGTTTAAAAAGCTTTGTAGTTTGTTGCTGTTTGCGTGGTATATTGTTTTTGGGTTTTGTCTTACAGCCATAAGATGAAAAAACACATGAAACACGCATAAGAAAAACCTCACAATTGTGGAAATAAGACAAAAAACTTATAAACATTTAACAAAACATAAAACACATGACATGGGACAGAGGCCTCGACTACGACTACATAAAAAACAAACTCGAAAGAACACTCAAAAACCCAAAGAATGACAAACAATACGCATACACAACAATCCTATACACACAACTATTAAACGGGACAAGAATCTCAGAAGCCGTGAGAGCAGTGCAAGAATTCGCAAAAACAGGAAAACGAGAACTCACCATTAAACTCTCAAAAAAGAAGAGAGAAGAAAAAAGACTCATCATCATACCAGACAACATACAAAGAGAAAAGTGTATGTGGGTTGGCGATGAGAACGAGGAAGCCCTGACTGAGAGAGTAAAAGCTTATGCGAAATACAAGTATGGTATAAACACGCACAGCTTAAGATACGCATTCATAACGCATCTATTAAAACAGAATGTTAATCCATCAATCATAGCAAAGATTACGCACCACTCAAAGCTCGACTTCATACTCACGTACACACAAGAAAAAGAAGCAGAAAAAACGCTGAGGGAAAACGTGCAGTCTTGAGCAAATTTTCCAATAGAAAAATAGTTTCCAAAAATAGTTAAGGGTAAAAAATAAAATATGTTTTTGTTTTTATAGTTTCTTTCCTATGACTATTATTGTTGTTCCGCAGACTGGGCACGTGCCTTTGATTGCTGGTTTGCCGTTTTTTAATGTTATGTTGGTTGGGTTTTGTATTTCGCGTTTTGCTTTGCATTTTACGCAAAAGCCTTCCACCATTTTATGTTCCCTCCATCGTTATGTGTAACTAGATATATATATAAGCCATTGCATAGCAGACGCTGAATTTTTCATGATAATTCTCATAGTGGAAGTTAGTGTCTGTAGGTGTCCATGGGGGTGTTCTTTGATGAAGGATTTTGTGTATTCAAGAAAGATATAATAGCTTGTTTATCGTTTGAGAAGTTGAGATTATTGCCATCGCATCAACAAGCTCGAATTTCTTGATACTTCACTAAAGTTAGTTTTCCTTCAACTTTTACATGTTGTTTCTATTCATGCTAGTTTTTCTTCAATTCTTTTATCATTTTCTCAATTCTTTCCTCTCCAATACTGTCAAAGAGCTTCCATATTCGTTGCAGTAACTCCTTTCTTCTTGCAACCCTAAGCTTATACTCTTTTATGGCTTCAGGTTCTAGTGGACCAAGTAAAACCTCACCCTTCTTCACTCTCATGTAGTAACTTTCTCCTATAAAAGGACCTACTGCGGGATCTATCTCGCTCACAACATCTATTATAAATGTTGATAGAGCGCCAACATCAATAGTATAGCTTTCTTCTGCTGAATAACCTAGAAGCCTTAAAAGGAGGTTCCCACCAGTAAAGAAACCTGTTCCAATAACAGCAAATCCAGGATTATCATGGACAGGCTCAGCCAAGCCTCTCTCATCGAATAGCTCTATGGATGCTTTACCCTGAGGACTGACGCTTGTTAAGATCATATTGAAACTAGGTTCAAGACCTTGCTCACGAAGCTCCTTAAACCTTTTGATGAGAATAGACTCGATCTGGGTTACTGCATCTTCGAATTGTTCAAATGTTGGAGTTTGATTGTTCCATTCCTTAATAGCCAAATCAGTTAAAACTTTTTCACATATTCTATAACTTTGCTTGATAATGGATGCTTCACCAGCTCCTCCAGCGACAGCTAATGGAACATACTTATCATCTACTTTTAAAACTATTGGATAAATTTTACGGGTTTCATAACTTACAGGACCAACAGTTGTTTTAGAATCTGAGGAAATAACAACACCTTCATTACCTTCTAATATCCATTTTAAAGCTATAATGAGAGTCATAGTATCCTTACATCACATAGAACGTCTATCGTTAAAAACTTATCGCCCCAAAGACATATGAAATTGTCTAAACAAGAACAATTACTTGCACTTCATATAAACTAGACACGTGAGAGATCCCAAAACCTGACAGTTGAAACATTGAGAGCTAAAAATACCCGATCAGAAAGTGCGTATCAAGGATTGAGGTAGCAAGTTTTGATGCTTCTTAAATGTTTTACATACTACAATTTGAATAAACATACTTACATTATGCTAGTGTAGTAAATTAAATATAGATTTTCTTCCTATAGATAGTTGTGAAGTAAAATGTGCGAGCTTTTTGGTATGACCTGTAACAAGCATGTTAACGTAAGTTTTACATGGCGTGGTTTTATAACTAGAGGATCCAAACATAGGGATGGTTGGGGTGTAGCCTTTTACCCAGACGATTTATCCGCCTGCATAATTAAGGAACCTAAACCCTCAATTAATAGCCCCATGGCTCAATTCCTAAAATCAGCCAATATAATTAAAAGTAAGATTGTTATTAGCCATGTTAGAGCTGCAAGCAGGGGTAGTGCTACCTATCGCAACACACACCCGTTCGTCAGAGAACTCTTTGGCAGAGAATGGGTCTTCGCACACAACGGCACAATTGATGGAGAGATGCCAAATCCAAAATTCTATGAGCCAGTTGGTGAAACCGATTCCGAGAGAGCATTCTGCCTAATACTTGACAGGTTAAGGGATCTCGGTAGAGATGCCAACTTGCATGAAAGAGCGAGAGTGATCGAGGAGGAGGCGAAAAAACTTAGCAGCATCTCACGTATATTTAACTTCCTCATGAGTGATGGTGAACATCTTTTCGCCTTCCGATCCGAACATGGGAGCCTCTACTATACTGTTAGAATTCCGCCACATAATGTCATGGTCAAGTTAGTTGATGATGATTTAGAAGTTGACTTAAGCAGTATAAAAGGTGAGAATGAAGTTGCTACAATAATAGCTACAAAGAAGCTAACAGTTGGAGAGAGCTGGGTGAGTCTTCCCCCGAATAAGTTAATGATCTTTAAGGATGGACTACTTATTGAATATCAGAAATAAAGGAGGGTGATGTAGATGCAGCAAAGAATATCTCTTAGGGAATGGGCAAAAGAAAATAAGATATGGGAACCTAAAAGTTGGAGAATTTTCTTAGAAAAAGATCTTGTACCATTCTATAAGCAGGCATTTATTCTGAATGATCTTTATAAGTTTCTTAAAAGTGAAAAAATTTGTGGAAGGGCTTCTTTAGCAGATATTGAAGATGAGGTGCTTAAAAATAAAATTAGAGTAGCGATTTATGGTGGTGTAGAAAACCCTAATACATCTTTTGCAAAATTTATGTACGATAAGTTTGGAATATGCGCAGAAAATGCTTCCTCCTTTGAAGAAAGCATAAAACACTACGAAAATTGGGGTGATAGTGTTAAGATAAGTGTCAATCCAAACTCATGGATAAACTCTATACCTATTGAAGGTTTAGTAAATAAATTAGAATCAATAATCTGGAAGATTTGTAACAAGTTAGGAATTAGATTATCAGAAATAGGTATTCAAGAATCTTACGCTCCTTTAGAAATTATAGAACCTGATACTTTACTCCCACAGGCTGGAGAAAGGCCAGAGAAGTTAATATCATTAATAAATGAATTTAGGCGAAAGGCCTTAGATTTATCAATAGGTGCAAACCCGTTTGTCACTTTTGTTCTTTATTCAAGAGCAATACCCTTACTTGTACTTATGGAGTTTCTTGAATGTGATATGGACAAAATAACAAAATTAGCTAATTTCCTAGAACTTAAAGCTTATTCTATAATTGATCAAAAAGAAATTAGTTTACCTACTAAAAGTCCTGATAAAGTTTTTCTATTATATACAGACGTCTCATTATCTTACAAAATATTAGAATTACAATTTGAAGGTGAAAAAAGCGTTTTGGAAAAGATAGATCCAATTATTAAAGAATTGCATGATGATTTTATTAAGGAAGCTATAAATCAAATTCATATAACCTTTGAACCATGGAAAGATTATGAGCCTATTTTCACTTTCTTAAGTGAAATTCTAAAAGATAGTAATTGGTGTTACTTAGATGTAGAAAATGGAAAGATTGTAAAGATTCGAGGGAAGCAACTTCCTAACAAAATATGGTTAAGAGATTTTCTAATAAAAATATATCCTATTATAAGTGTTGGAATAGTTAAACCTTATCCTTCTCAAATAACTAACTTATCTTTTCATCCTTTTGCAAGGGAGTGGGTCAGTAAGGTGATAGAAAATGAAGGAAAAACTTAGATTTCTAGAAAAGAGATTGAAGGTCGAAGTTTCTGAGATTGAAGAATATCAAGATATGCGAGAGAAGATTTCTAAACCTATTGAGAGAGAGGAGAGAAAACAACAGATTGAAGTATCTGTTTATGATGTTTTGTTTGAGCAATTTGCATTTCCAGCTAAATTGGAGTTATTAGATACTAAAGTTAAAGAAATTATGATAAAACAGATCACCATGCCTCTGTCTGATACTTCTATTGCTCAGCAGGTTATAAAACAACCTAGTCAAATGCCTCTTACAAATCTGATTCAAATCCAAATCCCTAAGGAAACGATCAAAATTTCTGATATAGGATTACTTACGGTCAATGTTGATCAGCTTTCAACTTCTCTTAGTACAGAAGTGAAGAGTACGCAAGTAAGTGCGTTTAAAGCTGAAAGTATTGCCTCCATCTTTGATATAAGTCTATTAAAATCTAAGGAGATTTTAGAGCAAACTTCTAAATTGGATACTCAACTGATAACCATGAATATAGAAAGTAGTTTAGAAACTCTTGCATATTCTCAAAAGCAGCTACCTATTTTTGAAGAATTCATTAAATGTGATAAAAGATTTCCGAGAGGGTTTAGTGAAAGCTTTAATTCGCCGTTTGTTGTTTTGATAGGTGAAGATGAAAAGGAGTGGCATATTCCGATAATTTACGCTTTAAAGGAATTATTTCATGAGATTACTGATAAATATCCAAGGATAACTTTTAGGGAATCGGAACTTTCAGAAGAAGGTTTAGAAGAAGTTGTTGATTCATTAGATTTACACTCTTTAGATCAGTTCACCTTTGAATATAAGATAGAGTTCTTAGATGCGAGAAGGATGTATTTTGCAGTTGATGAATTTGTGAAAATGGTTAGAGGACGCCTTAAATCAGGGTTTTTGCAACAATTTGGCGTTTTGATCATAGCAGTAAAGCCAGGGGATTTAGAAAAAGCTAAGAATGCTCTGAAAATTGAGGGTCTTCGTGTTTATACGTGCAAACCAGAAAACGAGAGTTATGAGGTGTTTTGTTCTAAAATTCTTGGATTAAGCTCTCCGGATAAATTCTTTGAGGGTTTAAGGAAGTATGAAAAATATTTAGAGTACACTAATAGGCAGTTTTCTATTTTTGTTAAAAGGAGTGCTGATGCTGCTGATAAATTTCAGTACCCCTTGAAGGTTGCTACTTTCGTTTATTTATTAAATGATTTAAGAGGTAGAAGAAAGAAAGTAATAAATGATTTTGAGGAGCTTTGTAAATTTGTTAATGAGATTATGGATAAGGAAATAAAAGTAGAGAGTCCAATATCGAATGGAAAAATTATCCCAGATATAATTTATTCTCCAGATGGTAAAGAGATTTACATAGAAATAGAAACACTAATTGGAACCATTGAACCATTAAAAAAAGTTGATGAAACCATCGAAAAATATAAAGATTGCCCTCAATGTCAGATATGGGTTGTCCTCAAACCTGTTTCTGCACTACTTCATTATGAAGAGTTAAAAGCAAGGGAAAGAGCTTACAGAATTATTTATAGTGACAAAGAAATAAAATTCAAAGTCCTTACCTTTCTAGCATCAAAAGAAAGATTCAAATGGAATTTAATGAGTATTGATGAGTTTGTGGGAGATAAGAATGTCAAATGAATTCAGAGATCGTGTTAAAGAGAAAGTAGAAGAAATTAAAAAAGAGGTTTACATTAAAGACGATATCCTCCAAAAAATTGTAGCTCTCTTTTTATCCATCAAAGAAGGTAAATTTCCAAGCAAAAAGCCTCCTAGAGGTCTGCTATTTTACGGTCCTCCTGGAACTGGAAAGACCTTACTTATGAAAGTTTTAGCTAAAAAATTAGGACTTTCAGAACCAATCATAATTAGAGGCCCTGAAATAATATCCCAATACTATGGAAAAAGCGAGGCTAGACTAAGAGCAGTTTTCACGTTAGCAAAAGAAAAAGCGGAAGAAGAAAACCTGGCAATCATTTTTATAGATGAGCTAGATTCTTTAGCGCCTCGAAGGGATTTGGCAAAAGGTGAGCTTGAACCAAGATTAGTAGGGCAACTTTTAAGCTTGATGGATGGATTAGAAAGAGAAGTTTCTAAAGGTCATGTAGTGGTTATTGGTTCAACAAATAGACCAGAAGCTCTTGACCCTGCACTCAGGAGACCTGGAAGATTTGACTTAGAAATAGAGTTTGATCCACCAAACGTTGATGAGAGGAAAGAGATTCTCAAAATTCTCTTGAATAATTATGTTAGCGGTAAATATGCAGATATAAAATTAGATGAGATTGCTGAACAGACTGTAGGTTTTACTGGAGCTGATTTACTTCAATTATTAAATGAAAGTTTACTACGAGCTGCTCTTGAAGGTAGAGATTTTATAACTCAAGAAGACCTTTTAAAGGCCAAAAATAGTGTTAAACCATCAGCATTACGAGAATTTAACATGGAAAAACCGAAAGATAGAACTAATGAGATTGAAAGTAAAGAAATAGTTGATAAACTTAAACAAATGGCAGAAGATTTTTGTAAAAGACCTCACTTTGAACCAGTTTTATTGCATCAACCATTACAGCTCGCTAATAAAGTAGCTTCAACAATAGCTTACTTAATATGTGAAGAAAAAGAATTACATTGCCCATATATTGTTGTTAGAGCTACTTGGTTTAGAAGTAGATGGTTTGGGGAAATGGAAAAATCTATTAGAGAGCTCTTTGAGAAAATAAAACGTCTTCAGCCGTGTGTTGTCTACATAAAAGACCTTGATGCAATCGCATCTGAAGATGAGCAATTACATGGAGCAATTTTAGAATTATCAGAATATCTAACTGAGTTTAGTGATAATGATGTGAAAGTATTTCTATTATGCTCAATAATGCATGATATAGATCCACAAATTAAGAGATACTTTAAAGAACTGAGATAAAAACCTTAATCAACACAAATACTAAGATATCCACATCTTACGAATATAAATACTCAACCTGCATAACTCAAAACAACCATCCCAACGCAATAGCTACACTTTTACTTACAACCTTTCTCTCACTCATTTTCAAATCGCAATTATATTAAAGGGAGACCTGAATATTAAAAACAAGAACTATATAGCATTTAACGTGAATTCAGGCTGATTTAAGCTAATATAGACATTTTAAATTATTTGCTCTATCTATGACCTATGCATCTATAGCCAGATTTTTATACAATTCGTTTATTCAGACTTCTCTTTTTCAGTTATTTCAAGGAAATATATTCATATAGGCTGAGATTTATATGTTTATGCCCACATCTATCGCATTCAAGCTCGATTAGATCCTCTGAAGGTTTATATTCATCATTAATTTTTTTTTGTGAAGAACGAACCTCCTACCTGTTGGACGCATAATCCCCTCTCCACATTTATCACATTTATCTCCTTGTTTAAGATTCCTGCATGAGTTCATACCTAATATCTTCTCATTGAAATTTCATTTTTTGAGATATCAACAAAAAGCTTGTATGTTTCTGAGAGCGTAATACGTTTTGCCTTAGCGATTATTAATAGTATTGTTTTTTCTATTTCGCTCAGTCCTAGTATGCCCTGAACTATGTAGTCTTCATCAATTTCTTTCTTTGCGTTCTCTACAGTATGAATCGTTATTGTTGGCTCGTTCATTCTTATTGCTATTTCAATGCTCTTTTTTAGTAAGTCTATTGCGTATCTTGCGTCCCCTCCTGCTCGTGCGGCCAGAGCGCCGATGAATTTGACTACTCTTTCTTCGATTTCGGTTCTAATCCTTCTTTGATTCTCTGTTCTACGATTTGTGCGAGCTCCTCAGCATTGTATTCTGAGAACATTATTTTTCTTGGGATGAAGCTGCTTCTTACTCTTGGGTCTCTTATATTCTCGTAAATGTTTCCTCGATTGCTTATTGCTATGATTGATGTTAGGTCTCTCCTTGATAGGTAGTAGAGTAGTTCTTCTCCTTTTCCTGGGAGTATTAGTCTATCAATTTCGTCGAGTATTATTATTAGTGGTTTATTGTTGGTGAGTTTTTGGAATTCTTTCCATGCTTCTCCGAAGCTTACTCCTCTAATGCCTACTTGTGTTATTTCTTCGAGAATGTTTATGAGTGTTGTGAAGGATGTGCTTTGACAAACCGTGTAGATTACTAGGTCTTTAGTTCCGCTGTCGTAGATTGCTTTTCTTACAGTAACTGTTTTGCCAGTACCTGGAGGCCCTAAAAGTAGTAGGTGTGATGGTGTTAAGCCAGCTTTAATGACTTTGAGATGGTTTATTAATAGCTCATATTCTTTTTCTCTAAATAGTAGTTTTTGTGGGATGTAGCTGGGTGTAAATACTAATGGGTTTTTACTATGATCATGATTATCCTCCTATATGTCTTGCGCGTCTACTTGTAATATATGTCAAGCATACATATAAACCCTGATAAAATGAGCGACAAACTTCGCCCCTTCTAGGGGCGGGGTAAAAGTTTTTAACTCAAAGCCGCTATATTACTTTGAGAAGCTGACCTTGCGTACCTCAAAGCTATATTGTAAGCTGGTTGTCCTGGTTGCACAGCATAATGAACGTCTATATCAAAACACAATCTTGGAACTATAGTAAATGTCTCAGGGGTAACACTTCTATATGTAAAACGTAGCCTTGAATACTGAGTTATTGCCACTTCTGACATGGTTTTTCCACCATTATGAATGGTTTTAACTATTTAAAATTTTGTCTTAAGGACCAGCACCTAACTAAACGTAGGTACCGAAGTATACGAATATATTTTGTTTGCATTCTATCCTATGTACCGTGAAAGCTACAGCACTTTCAATAGGGAACATCCAGCAAAAATATCAAAAGCTTGTGGCAGAGAAATAACATCGCCAAGTAGAAGTATCACGATATGCTTCATTTGACGTGTATCTCATTGAGTTATTATTTAGTCTCCAATCAAGAAAGTTATGATCGTAATTTACTCAATTTCTCCTCATAAGCGTCTCTTAGAACTCTAAACCATTCAGGCATTCTTTCTAAAATTTCCTCATTTATTTCCTCTAGCAAAACTCTTAACATTTCACGCTTCATAGCTTGTTACCGTTCTGATTTTAATAAACCTAAACTCTATGTTATTAATTCGCTTCAACTTACTACTTAACTCTCTCGATTCAAAGAGAGATTCGATGTCAAACAAAGCATAAACAGCGTTATCGTGTATCCAGAGCCTGAAGCCATCAGTAAGCCTATTCAAGTATTTTGCTAACTTCTCGCTTCTAACGTTCTTACATTCAATCATTACCCTTAGCATCTTCAACAACTTCGTATATTCTTCCCCTCTTTTCTCCAATTGCTTTAACTAAGCCCTTAGAGCAAAGATTTTCCATGTAATTTCTGAAAGACCTTTCTCCTTTAGGATGTCTTATGTTCTGAACGTAGAAATCGTATAGTCTGCTTGCAGGCAAGCTCTTCCACTCTTCCAAGATCTTCAAAATTACTTTCTCATCTGGCTTTAACTTAGGAGGGCAGTCATTAGCAATTTGAATATCCGTTTCTTCTATTGTCTTCTTGTTCTCACTCTCAGCCTTAAGAGACGCAACCTTTAAAGCATTAATGCCTAAAGCGATGTTCCCTTTAATCTTCTCGGCTATCTTTCTAATTATCGCGTCGCTATAAGTCGATTTTGCTAATGCCTTCTTGGCTCTTTCCTTTAAAATATCAAAGCTTTGATCAATTGTATAAGTTTGAAGCTTGATTATGCTTGGGATGTTTGACCTTATGTTCTCGCTAAGCAAAAAGAAGTTTTCTTCGTTATCTGAAATTAGGACTACGTTTAAGCCTAAACTAATGAACCTCCCTATCAAATCCTTATCCTTAAGCTTCTCGAAGTTGTCCAAACAGATTGTAAACTTCCTCTCCCTTGCTTGCCTCAATAGCTCCTTAATCAATTCGTAGTTGCTCCTGTAGAGGATGAACTCGCTTTTTGGTAAGATTTCTTTTAAAATGCTGTAAGTTGTTTGGTAGATTGAACAGTCAACGTAAAATGCCAAGTCTTTCTTGTTGAGGTTTTTGGATAGCATGCTTAACTAAAGTTGTCTTTCCAGAGCCATTATTACCGCAGATAAAGGTATTGATGGAATTTCTTATGTTGCTGAGAAGTTGAAATCTCTCCTTTTCTCTATGCAAGAGTTTTTCTGGTAAGTATGAAAGCGAAAGCACTCCTGAATTTATTAGAATCTGAGAGTTCATGGATTAGAGTTCTTGAAGCAAAAGAAAATAGGTTACGAGTGTGTGTTTTGCCGATAATTCCGATAAAATATTTTGATTAGACAACTGATTATTTTTTACGTTTTACAAGTATTGTGGCAACCGCTATCACAACTGCAATCGTTATGATCGCATATAATTGTGTGTAATCTGTCCTCCAGTTTGCTATAACAGTTTTAGGGCCGTCCATTAAAATAGTAGCTGTTGTGGTTGTCGCTGTAGAATCTCCACTCCAACCTGTAAAAACTTGTTGAATTATGAATCCTACAGGAGATTTAACGGAGAACGTAACTATTGATCCGGCATCATACCAACCTTCTCCTTCAGGTTCACCATATTCCGACTTAACAGTTAGGTAGTATTGGGGAATGTAATTAAATACTATTACATGTGGAGCATCCATGGTGATATCCATTTTATATGTTCCTGATTCGGCTCGTAGTATGTTTACTCTTTCATTATCAAGCAGATAAGAATCCAAAATATACCTTGATTTGCCCATAATCACGTCAGTTACATGTTCCGCACTCACGGTCACTTTTGAGCCTTCATCATACCAGCCAGCACCTGTAGGCTTTCCTTTTGTTGAAAGTAAAGTTAAATGGTGTTGAATTTTATATTTAGCTAGCAGAAATACGTCCATCTTGACTGAAAACGTTCTTGGATTTAAAGCGAGACCATCGTCCCATGAAAGAAAAACAGCTCTTGTTTCCTCTGATATTGATATTAGGGTTTGAACCCAAATAGTATGATTGCCCCGGAAAACCAAAGCATGTATTCGCCCTGCGTCATTAGTTGTATAATTATTACCATTTATGCCTACTGTGACGTTCGCATAAGGTATCCTAACCTCAATGATGTATCCTATTGTAATAGTTGTAGTTGTTGCATTACTAGCGACACCCAAATCATCCATAACCGTAAGACGTACTGTATAGTTCCCAACTTTGGTGTAGGTATGCTCAATTAAAGATTCGGTAGTCCATCCACTTTTCACATTATCCCCGAAATCAAAGAAATACATGATGACACGCCCATCATCAGTCGAATTTGATGCATCGAATAGAATTGTTTGATAGCTCGCTTCGTCAACTTTTTTACTAATACTTAAGCTTGCAAGAGGCCGCTCGTTTATTCTTCTGAAAGGGTTAGAGGAAAATGGTATAAAATCTAAATCTTTTCCGTCGCCATTAACAGGATTGCCCTTACCTAAAGGATTAAGAGATGGATGATAGGGGCCGCTCACGTCACCCCAATAATTGTGCTTGGCGTTTACTGTTGCGCCACCTGATATCAACATACCGTAAGAGTTATGATAGATGTCATTATAACGAGCTAAATTATCTTTCGATTCAAAGAATTGAACTCCTATCATATTGTAAGAAATAGAGTTACTAGTAATATTTATCTTAATACTGCTGTCTTCTAAAATGAGTATTCCTATGTTATTTGCTGAAATTGTATTGTTTTGCACCAATATATCAAATAATACATTCTCATAATGTCTACCAATTAGACTTACTCCACTCTTCTTATTAGATGATAATTTATTTTCTGAGAGGACTATATAGTACATATAATCAGGAAGATAACGAACATACTCGCCGACGCTGGGGCTACCTATGAATATTCCGTTTTCGCCATTCAAAAAGGCAATGTTGGCCCTGATTTTAAAGCTCCGAAGTTGACCGAAGGGGGTAGAAAAAGACATTCCATCTTCTCCATTAAATGAAACTTCGTTTTCCAAAATAGTCAAATTAGCTATGCTATGGCTACCATGCGGTGGGCCATAACTGTTATAGCTATATACCTTTATCCCACTTTTTGCATTAGATAATATGCTGTTCTTGGACATGGAGAGGTTATAGATATCTGCAGACCTTTCCCCTAAATTTTCTATATAAATCCCATTTCCCATATTAGATGAAACAGTGTTCCGTGAAATAGTAACTTCGTGGATGTAACTATAGCCAGCATCGTAGTAACCGCTTGCTGAGCTGTGTAAGTAAATTCCTTCTCCTCCGTTTAATGATATGTTATTTTCCGAGATTACAACATCATAGATATATGCATAACCAGAAAAAGGATAACCATCTCCATAACTGTAAAGAATTACTCCATTCTCTTTGTTAAATAGGACGTTGTTTTTCGAGATCTTTACGTTATAAATATAACTGTAACCATCTAAATCAGCACCACTCCATAAATGTACCTCGCCTTGGCTATGTAGCCTTATTCCATTTTCTCCATTAAGTGAAATGTTGTTGCTCTGGATTATCACATCATGAATATAGCTCCTGCGATAGCCTAAGCTATGCAAGTATATTCCGTTTTTGGCATTTGAAGATATGTCATTGTTTGAAATTGTCACATTGAATAGATATGCATAGCCTGGCTCGATACTAGGGTTATGTAAGTATATTCCGTTTTCACGATTGGAAACAATAGAACTAGCCGTGACAATTATATCTTTAAGCGAAGTTCCACTAGCTGATATTCCATTTTTACATAACTTTATGACCACATCCTTTACAATTATATTACTCGGGCCTGTAATCTGTATACCATTTCCAGAAATATTGCTGAATTCTGATTTTTCAATAACAACTCTCCCTAAACTCTCAATGGTTACCCCCTGCGTGGCAAAGGAGACGGCACAAAAATTCATTTTAAACAATTCATTCTCTGAACCTATGAACTTTATAGTTCCCCAAGAGCCAGGAAATGGGTCAACTCTGCTCGATGTGAAATTAATTATCCTATCAGCAGCTCCAACAGCGTAAAGACTACCCTCCACAACCAAAGAGGAGCCATCCGCGAACTCCACTCTTACCCCTGGCTCTATGGTTAAGGTTACTCCAGCATCTACAACGACATCTTTGACAACTCTATAAGGACTGCCCGTAAGCGTCCAAGTAGTATCTTTCGTTATATGTCCCTCAACCCAAGTCGGAATAGCATAGGCAGGAGCAATATATAGAATAGATATAGCCTGCAAAAGCATTAGGACAAGTAGTGCCGTAGCAAAGAGCGCTCGCTTCGACTCCTCATGTCCTAAGAGTTGACCGGAGGAGGACATCTCAAAGTAATATAGTGGCTTTGAGTTAAAAACTTTTACCCCGCCCCTAGAAGGGGCGAAGTTTGTCGCTCATTTTATCACCTTTATAAATAATATTACTTTTTAGTTACATTTCTGGTTCATGAGCAAAAATTTATGAGGTTTAAATATGCTAGTATTTTGGTGTTAAAATGGGTAAGAAGAAAGAGAACAGGGCAAAATCAAAAACACCCCTCAAAGTAGATGTAAAGTATTTATGTATAAAAGAAAAATTTGTTGGAAAACTTTCCCCACTTTGTTTAGGCAGTATTGTAACCTTATGCTTTAGAGGAAGTGATTAACTTGCCAGAAACTCCCTTAATAATTCATCCTACACCTCAGATTTTTACAATAAATGAATTGTGGGGACTCTATAAAGATAACAAAATAGATTTTAACGCTGAATATCAAAGATCAAGCGTCTGGAAAAAGGAGAAAAAACAGAAACTTATTGACTCAATTCTTAGAAATTATAGTATCGGACTAATTATATTGAGAAAAAAGGGAGATCAATACGAAGTTCTAGATGGGCAGCAAAGGTTAAGGGCTATTTTTGAGTTTATGGAAAATAAATTTTCAGTTAATGGAAAATTTACACCTGAGCATGCTGATAAAAAATTTGAAGATATAGAAAAAGATCGAGGATTATATGCTAATTTTATAGCATTCAAAATCCCATATCTTTTAGTAGAGAGTTCAGATGATAAAAAGGTTACAGAGATTTTCCTTAGACTACAAGAAGGATTAGCTCTTAATATGGCTGAGAAGTTAAACGCAATTATCGGGAAAATGCGTGATGTCATAATTGAGCTCTCAAAATATAATGATGTTTTAAAGTCAACAGGAATCGAGGAGTTTAGATTTGCCCATAGACTATTAATGGCACAAATATTCTTCTTAGAAATGGAAACGAGGTGGGACGATCCTACACCAATCTTTCCTTCACAAGTTAGATTACAAGAACTTACAAAAATGTATAAAGATTATGAAGTATCAGATCCACCACCATATGTTATTACAAGAATAAAGAAGACCTTAAACTTCCTCAAGGAAACTTTAGATTTAAGTGTAATTAGAAAAAGGAGTGATTTCATCACTTTATATCTAATAGCATCCTATATTGATCGAAGGTACGTTATTGATGACAATTTTAAAAGTGTTTTCAGAAACTTTCTACATGGTTTCCTTTCAAGAGTTGAAAAAGTAGACATAAGAACCCCTAAAAAGGAAGAGGAAGATTATATTAGATACCGTGAAGCTAGAAGATTTATTTCCTCCTCTCTACGATTCGAAATAATGTTGAAACACCTTCTCTCAAACGCAACATCCCTGAAAATAAAGGACAATAAGAGAGAATTTGATTATGGACAAAAACTGGCTATCTATTATAGAGCTAGTGGTAAATGTCAGTATCCTTACTGTCAAGAGAAAAGAAAAGAAGTAAGCTTTGATAATGCTCACTTTCATCATATTAAGCCATGGAAAGATGGAGGACTAACGATCGTTGATAATGGTGCATTAATGCACCCATCTTGTCATCTTCGACTTCATTCTGGTACCTTAGATGATGAATAAAATTGACAATGAGTTAACTGAAATTCTTTTTTGTTTGGATACCCTGGGATGAAGAACCCAAAGATCGATAATTTCTAATTATCCACAGTTTAGAGCTTTAATAATCATATTTGAACATGATTCAAAATTAAAGAGCCAGATAAGTTTAGATTACTGTGTTGCATGATTCTTTGAGTGATCTTTTTCTGAGTATGTGTTTTCTAATACTGGTTTTCATTATTAAAGCCAATTATAACTCAACACATTGAGAAGGCTTGAACTAAAAAATCTTACCTTACACGCACAAATCATGCAACACAGCAATTTTAACGATAAAATTTATCTTTGTTTTTAACAAAATCGATTAGTAAGATGCTCTCACAGATTTTTGATAACATTCGTTGCCAACCGAGTATATTATGTAATAATGTTCTTTATTCAATTTGTATAGTAATGGCTGTATCAACTCATTAGTTAACTTTCTTATTTTTTATCATCATAACTTAAGACATAGTGTCGTTTTTCAGCTACAAACTTTATGGAGCTTAATATTACTTGCAACATAATTTAAATCATAGGATAAAAAGCACACAATTTCTTATTACAAATGACGACACTATGCTAACTTTTTTATGTGCTTCAAGATTACGAGTATAACATCAAGTTCTGCAAGCATCCTCTAAGATTCTTCTACTCAATCACTCAAACATGTTTTATATGTACGAATTTTTCGTATTTTACGAATGACTGTACGATTTTTTCGTAAAATGTTCGAATCTCAAACGATGAATGGTTCATGGCGTATCATATTTATCTTACACATAAATACGCTTTTTTCGTATGTTATAACATGAGTATGGATGCGAGGTCAAAAATCATCCTTTATATTCTGCTAGTCATGATTGCAATTCTCACATTCAATATTAAGAATGCTAGGGAAATCAAAAAATTTGTGGAAAGCATACTGCAAGAGAACGATACGAAAAAATCGTATGAAATGGCGTTTCATGAAAGCTACACTACGAGAAAATCGTACGAGCGTACAAGTGATGATACGAAAAAATCGTATGGTGAAACAGCACCTCATGAAAATCATGATACGAAAAAATCGTACGAAAATGCAGGTGATAGTACGAAAAAATCGTATCTTACTGAGGAGCAGAAAGCTTTCGTAAGAAAGTACGTGTCATCACGAAATTATAACTATGCGAAGAGAAAACTTGAACAGTTAGGTTTCAAAAACGTGAGAATACATAAAGTAAGAGAGATTATAATAATAGAGTTCGAAGGCGGAAAAGAAGTAATACCAATGACTCCCCCGACATGAACAGTAGATTCAATCACTCTTTAGCAAACTAGTGAAAAATTTTCGCAATTGTATGATTAACATGAGGTGCAAAAACGTGCGAACATATGCGAATTTTTGTCGCAAAATATTATGATGGCGAAAAGCGATGATTTCATGCTGAGAATACTGCTTGCGATTATCGTGCTAGTCGTTTTCATGCGAACATTAAGCGTGAAAAGAGTGAGAGAATTCAAGAAAACCTATAATGAAGTCATGCGCATCCTAAGCGAAAATTTTTCGCACAGTAGCGAAGAAAAATCGCTTTTAATGTTGGATGATGCGCTGAAGGCGAAAATTATAAAGCATGTGAAGAATAGACATTACACTCCTGGCCAAGGCTTTGGAGGTTTAAATATATGTGCTGTGCAAAAACTAGTGGGGTTGAGATGCGCACACCTGGTCAACTCTCAACACATGAGAAGCCGAACAACACTCCCACAAAACCAAGCAAACGCAAAAACAAAAATCGAAGCTTCCTCTCATACTCAATAGAAATACCATCATGGATGAAAAACCTAGCAGAAAACCTCGAAACACTAAACACAACACTCATAAACCAAGCACTACCAAAATTCTGGAACGAGGAAATAATTGATGAGATCCACGCATACGGACTAAACGACAATGGAGAACACACACTACCCGCATACAAGTACTTCGAACAAGTCCTGCGAACAGCGAACCCATGGGAAAAAGAACTACCATCAAGGTACAGGAAGGCACTCCTCGAACAAATAGGAATGATCCTGAGAAGCCAAAAACCAAGAAAAGACGCATACTACTTAGTCAAACAAGTATTCCAGGAATGCTACGAGAAAGATGAGAAGGATGAGAGGCGCAGGAAGAGACTCACCTACAAAAATATTGCTAAAAACTCTTCTCAGCAGGCCACAAAGTCGACAGCATACTCCTAAAACAGGTAGTCTACCAAGCATGCAACTATTATGAGGAACATGGTGAACTGCCAGAAAAGTACACTGACATGGTCATGCCGAGAGTAGAGAGCGGTTCACTAACACTTATGCCAGACGATGGCCAGATGTTCAGGTTGAAGATGAGAGTGAGGGGTAAAAGATTGAAACTGACAGTTGAGGTTAAGCTACCCTTATCGAAGGATGGTGGGAAGTGGAAGTGGTTCACGTTCAGCATAGAGCCATACGAGCAACTCAAGAAAATTCTGGCACAGGCGCACGAGGTGCACAATCCAGTGTTTGTTCCTAGGGTGAGAAAGTCTGGTGTGAAGGATTACGAGCTGGTATTACCGCTGAGCTTTAAAAACAAGAAGAGAAGGGTGAGCGGTAGGATTCTGAGTGTTGATCTGGGTGAGAGGAAGCTTGCAACACTGGTCGTCATTGATGAGAAGTTCAGGCAGCTTGCACCGCCAATCTTCATCAAACCCAGAACGTGGAGCAAGATGAAAGCAATCAGGTTCGAGATGGATCATTTGAAGAGCAAGATTGATAGGGGTCTTGATTATGACGGTAGGCTCAATGCGCAGTTCATAAGGCTTCAGAAGAAGCTCAACAGGATGAGGGATGTTGTTGTTGATGAGCTTTCGAGCATCATAGTTAAGGCTGCGCTCATTTATGGTTGTGATACTATTGTTGTTGAGGATTTGAGGTCGTACCAGCCCGATGGGAGGAAGGGGTTGCTCAACTGGCTCCTGTCGAATTGGAAGAGGGGAGATATACTCTTTCATGTTGAGTACATGGCTGCATTGCATGGTATTCGTGTTGTGAGGGTTCCGCCGAATGATACTTCTAGGAGGTGTCCCAGGTGTGGTGCTTATGGTGTTCATGTGAAGTCTCCTAGGCATCCGATTGTGGGTGATGAGTATGCTTTCTTTAAGTGTTTGGAGTGTGGTTTTATGGGGGATAGGGATTATGTGGGTGCTTTGAATGTTGGTAGGTGTTTTCTTGCTGGGGGGATGTGGGATAGCCTTGGTAGGGCGAACCCCCTTACCTATATGGTTGGGGGTAGTCCTCTGGGCGACTGTTCCCCCGGAGGCTCCAGCAGTACAGAGCAGAATTTTACGCAGGTGTGTGTTTCGGTGAGGGGGAGTGTGGCTGTGTTGTTGAGGAGTATGAGCTTGCGCGATGAGTACGAAATCTATGAAAAAAGGAACAGTGCGAAATATGATATTAATCGAGACGGATCAAGGACGCACGGTACTCACAATTGCTTGAAATACTTTCTCAGCTTAACATAAGTGTTTCCGAGGTTATTGTCTTCCTCTTCTCCCATTTCTCGATCGTCATCCTCATTAGTTGCCTTATGAGGAACTAATTTCCAAATAAAGGAATTGTTTGACACTAAATGTGGAGCTTGGTTGTAAGGGATTCAATAAGCAATAGCATGAAACAGATCAATAGGAATATTCATGAAAACGGATTTAAAGTATAATATTGGAGCAAATGATCCTCAAAAAGAGCAATTTAAAGACCATCAAAGTCAGTTAAATTGATGTGCTTTCCTCTATAATCCTTTTGATAGCCTTCAAAATTTCTTTACCAAAACTATCAGCATATTGATTAGCTAGCTTCTCTGCTTCTTCCTTCTCAGGACCGTGCGCATGAAGAATCTTACCTCTAATGGCATTGACTGTTGTTTTTCCGTCTGGTTTGTGAGTTATAGAGTAATCATTTGAGAATTTTTCTGCCCATTTTCCATACTTATACTTATTTACATATCCCTTTATAGAAGCGAGCATTTCAAACGAGATAAAATAATCCAAGAATTTATCTACCTTGTCCTCTTCTAAGTCTCCCTTTCCCCACCATTTAATCGCTCTTAGAAGAGCTTTACCCTCTCCCAAATTATTAATTCTATCTGTTAATTCTTTCAACTTAGCTTTAATTTTATCTAAGCTCTCTTTAGAGTATTTTATCTCTTGGGAAACCTCATCCTTCATCTCAATGGCGTCAAATATTGCTATTTCTTTAACTTTTCCCCTATTTTCAATGATGGGCTTATGCGCAACTTTTACATACTCAATAATAAATCCCTCTCCAAAAATAACTGTAAGCATTGATGCGAGTTTTTCTAGTTCTTCAATAGCCTTTTCTCTTGCAAGATGATAATCATCTTTTTCTATAGAAATAGTAGTTTTCCCGTATATTTTCCCATCCCTAGTTTCTATACTAATTCCTCCATATTCTATCACACCATCTAACAAATAGCTGATATTAGGTTTGCTTCTAAGCCTGAAAGTTACATCAAATTCGTGCATAAATTATACTATGTGTTGCTCCTAAAAATCTTTATGCCTTGTGCTGTAAACAGTTACAATCATGAAGAAGATAACTCCAAGATCTCTAAACGTTTATCATCACTCATAAGAACAACTTTCAAAAATATCTAGCATTGTTTTTTATTTGTTTTAAAATTATTTTCTCAAGAAGCTGTGACTGCAAATCATGAACATCCATTTAGGCTTCTCAGGTAATGTGTAGTGCTTTATGTCAATGAGTTTATAATATTCTCTGAGAACTTCTACATATTCTTCCCATATGATATCCGCAACTTCTTCCCATCGCTTTAATTCATTCTCATTAGTAAAGCAAAAGTAAAATCCTCCTTCTGAAGTTATCACAGCTGTAAAGCAAATTAATAGTAGATATACCGTTCTACTCAAATAAAATGAGTAGTTTAGACGCATACTTATGCTCTTTAACAATCTAAAAAGTTAGAAACCTTTATCTGATACCATTTTAGCTAAATTCAATTATCACGTCATGATGATTAACTGGTCTTAATTTAAAGCGTTTTTCTACTGAATGAGCATTTTCTGCTGTAATCTTTAAAGAACCAATATACTCCTTATGTGCGCTTAAAGCCATCCTAAGGATACTCCATCCTCTTTCGGAAGGAATTTCAATATAGGTGTGCTCTCCTTCGCATACAACTCTATAGATATCAAGCAATGCTTCATCTTGAGCGTTTATAGTAATTCTATTGGGATTGTTAATTTCTGCCCAACAAACTTGCCCGCCCAAAGCTCGCTCACCTAAAAAGCCGGGAGGTAAAAGAACTGGTAAGTGAGTTACAGGCTGTATAAGTTCATCTGAAGTGATATTCATAATAATTATGCCAACGCAATTTTTTGCAGCAGTTCGTCCTTCATTTCTGATGACAATACTATGTTGAGTAATTAGAGGTTGATTCCCTGTTCTGGGAAGGCGTAAAGGATTATCCTCTCCTATCTTTAAAATTGGGCGTTTAAACCAATCATAAATGATCCTTGCAAAAACATTAATTACAAGCATAGCTATAGCAGTTCCAATTATAGAAATGACAGTTAATTCCCATTGTTCCATGCTTTAAGAAATTAGATGCACTAAACTTAAACTTTCACTTCTGATTGTTGTGTTACACAAATCTTTAATGTGCAACTCCTCATGGCTAAATGTTTTTCTGACACTAATTTAGATCAATGCTACAAAGATGTATACTTATTCTCCAATCTCTACCATTAGAGACAACACACCACAACTCAATACATGAATAATGTCTGAAAAACCTTACGCTACACGCTCAAGTTACGCAACACAGCATAAGTAGCCTGAAAACTTGTAAGATTCTCATTGAATCAACCCAAGATACAATCTTAGATATTGGATGAAAATTATCTTCTTCTCTTTGAGAGTATAAGAGAATTAATAGAAAAACTGTCTCCGATTCTCTTAAAAGACTCACTACACCACTAATTAATAGATAGGAAACTCTTTGGCTAGAATATTTTTCTCCATACCTATTACAATCATTAATATCAATAAAGAAATATCTTTTCTTAGCAAAAACATTGCTCTTATTCTTCTTATCCTTCCACAGTTCAAGCATAAAACGTGGTTTATAAGAGAAATATTTGTCATAAAGGATAGTGTTAATCAATCCACGTTCTATTCGTAATTTCTCTTTCCATTTGCCTTAAAGTTTTTTAATTTCCTCTCAGAATAAGATTTTAGGTGTCTTAGTTGTTTAAGGATTTTAATCAACTGAACTTTAATGAAGCTAAAGAGGGAATAAAGAAGAATAAAAAAATGATTCTATATAGAGGAATTGCTGTAGAGCGTGCTAAAGTAAACGAAGTAATTTCAAATATAAAAGAAAATGGTATCATTGGAAATGAGGGATTTTGGAACTTTATTGGTTGGAACCTTAGGAAAGATATAGAACGGTTATTTCACAAACAAGACTTAACACTAGACGATACAAGGAAAGGATTTGAGAAATTTCCTGTTGTTGCATTTGCTGATAAGCTTGGAGCTTATTACTATGCATTGAGGCACAATTATGAGGCAGGAAGAATACCATTAATAATTAAAGTAGAAATCAATGCCTCTAAAAAATATGTTTATATTGATGGACGAGATTTTCTCTATCCTGTATTTCAAGGATGGGATCACGGGAATTTAGTAAAACGATACGGCATTCAGAAGACATTTGAAATTGTTGCAAAAACTTTAAAACAAATTTATGGTGATAAACTCATTAAATACTTTCAAAAAGCTGCAGTTTCTAAAGAACAGTCTTACAGGATTGCTATGTGTGATTTGGCTACTCATGATATAGATATTGTAAAAGAACATCTGAATAATAAAATAGTGATAGGAGGTAGATACAATGTTGTCTTTAGAAGCTCGTTCTTTGTAGAAGCTCCTATCACACCAGATGAAATTGTGAAGATATTCGTTCCTAATGCAAGTAAATTTGATTTTAATCCTCAAACCCAAATATATAAGTAGTTATAGAAACAATTTGTAACTCGAACTGATGCTTCACTAAACTTCTAATAAAGTTAAGCACTTCATAAAGAAAAACATACAGAGACAAGAAAAAGTTGACTATGAGCGTATTTACGTATTGCAATGTTAAAGCTTTACCTAATTTTATTTCTTCATTAAGTTCGATTTTTTATTATGTTTTTTAAATTTAATATCTCTCATTGTATTTAAGAATAAGTAAACCATGACCAATGCATTAATTACAATAGAAAGTATAGTCCTTATTACAACTGTTATTATAGTGAATACTAATAATAAAATCAATACATGCGCAATCGTAATATTATATGCTATCGTAATCCATAAACTATTAGTAGCTTCCAAGAGTAGCCCTATGCTAATAATTCCAAAAAACATAGTAATACGAATCAAAACATCTTGCTGAATTATACTTGTTAATGTTGATATGCCAGCTTTAGCAATCTCCATTTTTTCTGGTACTTCTAGACGCTTTTCTCCACCCCTAATAATTTTCCAGATGAGTCTTGCACTTATGAAGGTGATATTATTGCACTCCTGCATACTTTCAAAGAATTCTTTAACAAGCTTAGTAGATTTCCAATAATTTTTAGACACATCCTGAACGCTGCTGAAGTATCTTTCCAGTATATTGTCTATTATAGAAAGAAACTCTAGAGGAGTGATAACGTAATGTTCAAAGTATTCAGGAAAAGTATATAGAAAGTCTAGTTCTCCATAATGCCCAGGTTCCTTCTTAAAAATTTTATTGCTTTCCTCTATATTATGCTTTTCGAATTTATCAGATCCAAAAAAGAGATAGCCAGAACTTCCAACAAAAATATAAAAATCTTGACGCTTATATAATTCTTCAAGTTCTATTCTGCTTTTATCAAGCATAAACCATCCTCGCATTGCATTTACTATACCGTAAAATTCCTCAATGGTAATACCATCTTTGGATTTTCTTATGCATACTGCATATCTAACTTCTTTTTCTAGATAACCTCTCTTTTTAAGCTTTCTTACTGCAACACTAGTACTTACATCTTTTAACTCTGTTAAAAAAAGATTTTCCAACTTATCTAAAAGATATTCTCCTAGCTTCTCTTTATTACCATCATTTATCTTAACTTCTTCCTTTGGAAGTCTTCTCTCAATTTCTATTATTTCGTAAGTATTCAAAGTTTTTTCTGATAAGGGAATATAGAGAGTTACAATAATTATTCCTGTTTTATGAATTAATAGATGTACTTCTACATTCATCTTTCCTAATTGATTTAATGGTTCGGAAGTAAATTGTATTCCTATATCAGGTAGCTTAATTCTTACAAACTTCTCTGCAGTAAGGTAGCGAGGATCAAAAGAAATTTTTTCGCTTCCAATAGCTACTATGAATAATTTGTACTTTTCGTCAAGTTTTTTCTCCTT
>Ga0080004_1107964_pt1 | contig 29494 bp, 30 predicted proteins | sample WasSprMetagenome_FD_69207 | JGI IMG/M metagenome (GOLD analysis project Ga0080004, IMG submission 69207) | Sulfidic aquatic microbial communities from Washburn Spring, Yellowstone National Park, USA - WS (SPADES assembly) (version 2) | ecosystem: Environmental > Aquatic > Thermal springs > Hot... | reverse complement strand
GGGATGATGCGCTTCGACCTCCTATCGCTGAAAAACTCAGCTTTTCCCATTACTGCTCACCATTGAAGGTTGACCTCGATAATGCATGCAAAGCATACTTAAAATTAAATTTGAAGAGGACCAAGCTTTATGATGGCGAAGGAGGATGACCCCATATTTAGCCCCTTGGACACCATCCGCTATGTTGCAGAGAAGAGGGGAGTTCCAATAGATGCCCTGAAAATCCCGGAACGCCTGCTTTTAACCTATCAGAGAAGCGCATTTGAGTGCGCAAAGGGCCTGATCAATGGCAGATCTGTTGAATGGATTTACGGTGAAGCTCAGCCATTCTGCATCGGAGAATTTAACAATGTGGAGATAGGGGTTGGCCGTTTCTGGATTGGAGCACCCGCCGCAGTCATCACACTTGAGGAAGCTGTTGCCTGTGGAGCTAAAATAATCATCGAGGTCGGCTTAGCTGGAGGCTTGCAGGAGTTTCTGAAGCCAGCCGACATAATCGTTGTGACAGAGGCAATTCGCGATGAGGGAACCTCCTATCATTATCTTCCACCGGAAGTGAAAGTTGAGTCCTCCCAGAGATTGAGGGAGACGTTAATTAAGTGCTTAAATGATGGAGGAATAAGGCATTTCGTCGGCCCTGTCTGGTCCACTGACGGCGTTTACAGGGAGACATTGGGCAAGTTCCGCAGGTTCAGGGATAGTGGCGTTTTAGCTGTGGATATGGAGACATCAGCTATTTTCGCTGTTGCAAAATACAGAAATGTTGAAGCAGCTTCAGCTCAGGTCGTCTCAGATATTTTAACAGAGAAGGGATGGCTCCAAGCCTTTTATGAAAAATCAGTTAAAGAGAGCATGGAAGTCCTGCTAAAGGCTGCCTTGGAAACTCTTTCAAAGAGCTGAAACTAAAGCTATTACCCTCATACTAAACGCACACATAGCACGCTAATAAGAAGCAAAGGAGACTAAAGCCGGTACTTCATACCAAGATCGAATGTCTTTTAATCAAGATAGGATCTTTCAATACGCTTTTCCACTCAATTTAGATTCACTCCCTGCTGGCTAAGAGCTTCAGCGCATACTCTGAAATATCCCATTTTTACCTTTGAATCCCAAATCTCTTCTCCATCTACTTGATCTTCTTCCTTTTTAGCTCCTCTCCCACCTTTCAGCTTGCATATTCTTCTCCAGCTCTCAACTCTCTCCCTTATTGCGCTATTCAATGCGAAAGAGGGGAACTTCATGTATACATAGGCAAGCAGATAGGTGATCGGCACGCTGTTGTAGGACCTGATTCTCCTGCGCATCTCGGCTGCCAAAATTTTGTTTCTCGCTGAGATATCCTCAAATACCCTTCTACCCCGCTTCATCAGGCTATCGGATGCCGTTATTATCTTGGCTGGATTCTCCTGTATGAAGCTGTAAATAGGATCGCTGAACTCTTCTATCTTGATTAATCCCTCCTTCTCCAGCTCATCTATGGAATCAGCTAGCTCACCTGACCAAGGTCCATATTTGGAGGCGGAGAAACTGTATCCGTTCAGGCCGAACTCCTCCTGCAGAAGAAAGACTATCTTGTTCAGTCTGGTGACTCCTTTTATCCTGCCATCGCACAGATGAAATACAAGAGCAAGCAGATCCACATTCATCACGAATCATAAAGACTTCTGAAATTTAAATTTTAATGTGGAAACTTTGAGCAAACTTTCAGAAAACTTTCTTCAGGAAAGCTCGAAAATAATTTTTATACAACTTCTTGATATAGTGTTATGCTGGACGAGATCATGAGTTCTGCGAATGAAATAAAATCTGAGATAAGAAGATTTATACCAGAAACAGTGATAGAGGAAGATCTTCTGGATAAAATAGTGGAGATAGGCAATGAATATGGCTGGGGCCGCGCGCACATGTGCGCAGAAAAGCATGCCATCAAAGTGGCCGAGCTAACAGTTGATCTATGGACCTCAGCTGAAAATATGGGTTTAGTTGGTAAAAATCTGGATGTAAGGAGAGCTCTTTATACAGCTGCACTTCTTCACGATGTGGGCCTCTGGGATTACCGTAATAAGGATATTCATCACGAGCTTTCAGCTGAGATAATCAGAGATAAACTGCAAGATAGGAGCCTTGCTGAGAGATCATCCATAATCGCCTATTATCACAGGAAGAAGCCCAATCCGCTGGATGATGAGAGAATAAAAGATGACAGGGATATGCTGCTGGCAATAGCTGTGCTGAGAATTGCAGATGCCCTCGATTACAGGCTTAATCGAGTGGTCAATCATGCCTTCTTCAGTGAAAAGGATGAGGAAAGCATAACAATCGAGGTACGTGCCAAAAGCTTAGATATTGATGTGGGGAGAGTGGAGAAGAAGGGAAAGCTGCTGGAGGATCTCCTGAAAAAGAAGATGAAGATAAAAATGTTTATTTATAGGCAATTATAGAAGCCTTAATATAGTGGTGCATTAGGCTCTTCGGTTTCTCTGATGAAGTGCATTGTACCAAAAATGGAGGATCCAATAATAATCGAGAGGAACTAAGATCAGTTTACAGCAAAGCGAGAGAAGCGTCTGAAAGCTGTAAATGATTCATGGCACAGATAAAGCTCAGAAATCTGCTTAGCATTTTTATGTCTGGAAGAAATCTCAGAGATATTGAGATAAGCAAAGAGGATTAACCTATAAGGTCAATGACTCTATAGGATTAGGCCAGCTGTGTATTCTCTCATGCCTTCTTAACCATAAAACTTTTAACTTTAAGGAGAACTAAGCTGTAGAGGTGCCTACATGGAGAGTCAAGATAACCCTGTAGCCCTGCTTTCCAAGGAAGGAACCACTATTAGAAATCTACTAAAATCCCTTAAAACCATAGAAAAATTGCAGAAAGATCCTATAAACAATCTACACAAAATAAAGCAAGAAATGGGGAAAGCTGAGAAGGCTCTGGAGTCCAGCAAGCTGGAAGAATCCTTCAAAAATAAAATTGAGCAGCATATTAATGATATAAGATCGAAGATTGCTGCATGGGAGGAGGAAATAAAAGATAAATTTGGAATAAATCTGGAGAATGAGTTGAAGAAGATGGGCTTTGAGCTAGCAGGTCATTATCCCTTGCTCAAGACATCATTTTACACGCTTCAGGTTGATCTGGATAATTTTAAGGTCATAATCTGGTATGGTCCACAACAAGAGAGATTAGATGTAGCACGTCTTGTGCCGGCAGAGGTAGTCAATAAGCTGAGAAAAATACATGAGAGCATCACACAACGGCCATTTGATAGCAAGGGTTTCTTATCCAAAATTTATGAGGCATATAAGGCATCTCTTTACAGGCTGGGAAAGGAAATGGGAGACCAAGTGCCGATATCTGATGTTCTCCTCGAATATGTCCTCCTTATTCAGGATAAGAAATTTAGAGTAAATCCTGTTAAGAGGAATTACAGAGAATATGGGCGCGTATTTTTCAGCTACGATTTATATAGACTAAAAGATAGGATAATAGACAATAAAGAGCTAGACTTAATAATTGCTACGCGGGCATATACTAAGCATTGGTATGACTTCCTATGGATCCCTTCTAACGAAAAAGGAGAGGGCATCTACATATCACATGTTAAGTTCAGGGAGGTGAAAGCATGACAAGTAGTGCCATAGATCCAGTAACAGCAAAAAAGATAATAGAGATTGTCGGAAGCTCTGGAACCCCTCCAGAGTATGGCTTCCAATATTTCACTAGTGGCCTTGATATTTATCTGAACACCATAGAAAAGGAATACCTGAAAGATTTCATAAAAGGCGGAGGATCTGCATTTAAGATGGTCATAGGAGCTTATGGAGAGGGAAAAACGCATTTCTTATATTCAATCAGAGAGCTGGCATGGAAACATGGATATGCCACCTCTTATATAGTTTTGAGACCAGAGGAAACTCCTTTTCATAGAATGGATCTTGTTTATAAATCTGTTGTGGAAAACCTAGTCTATCCCCAGCCAGCTGATAAGCTCTTATCATCAGATTACGATAAAGGAATAGAAACTATTATAAAAAAGTGGTATATGGAAAAGTATAATGAGATTTCCAGAGGGGTAGGTAAGATAAAATTAGACGAAGAGCTTAGAGCTTATGCCAATTCTCTGGGACGCTATGATAGCATAAGCTTTAGGAATGCTGTAAAGAAGGCATTCCTTGCACTTCTAGATAGACATGATGAAGACTTTTACCTGATACTGCAATGGCTTAAAGGAGAGAATCCTCCTAAAAATAAATTGAATAATTTTAATATATTCGAGAAAATAGATAAAAGTACTGCCTTTAAGATGCTTCGGTCTCTTGTCCAGTGGCTATCGGATATAGGATATTCAGGGCTCATTGTACTCATGGATGAAGCCGAACCAGTACCAAGCATGTCTTCTAAGCAGAAGAGCATTCTTTTGAACAATCTAAGGGAGTTGATAGATGAATGCGGCCAAGCCAGCTTTGGGCGTACAATGTGGTTTTATGCAGTACCAGATGAAAGTTTTCTCAATGGTAGAACCTCTGTCTACGAAGCTCTATCTCAGCGAGTTTCAACAGTATTCGATGCTGAGCTAAATCCAACAGGTGTCAAAATATATCTAGAAAGAATACCCATGGAACTCCTTGCACACCTTAAAGAGATAGGTGAAAAGCTGGCTAGAATATATGAAGTAGCATATGGGAAATTTGAAGATAGAAAAAGCCTAGATGAAACCATAGAGAATATCGCAAAAGCAGCCTACGAGGAGAAATGGAAAGGTGGATATAAAAGATTTTTTGTCCAAAATATTATAAAAGCAATGCACATACTACGTAGAACAGGAAAAGCTGTCAAATTTGAGGATCTGAAGAAAGAACAGGTGTGAAAGTGCAATACGTGGAACACAAAACATATGGAAGAGGGCGTGTTTGCAAGGAGAGATTTGGAGGATTTGAGCTCTACGTAGAATTCGAGGACGGGATAAGCAGATGGGTGAGAAGAGATGAAGTTGAATTTATAGGTAAATTAATGCCAGAAAAGGCTGCTTCTGTGCTTTCTGATGAAAAGTTCAAGGCTAGACAGATGATAGAGTCTCTGAGGATGGGCATAGTACCCCATGATTATGTAGAGGAGTTCACATTTGGGAGAGAAAAAGAAATTCAAAAAATTAAAAATTGGCTAAAGGAGATAGAAGGCGGATTTTACATTATTACAGGGAAGTACGGAAGTGGAAAAACCCATCTTTTGGAATATATCCGTTCAATATCCCTTGAAGAGGGATGGGCTACTGCAAGAGTTGAGATAGGCCAAGAGGAAAGCTCTCTTCATAGGCCATACCAAATTTATCAGCAGATAGTCAGATCATTCAAATGTAAAATAGAAGGCAAAACCTTAGGTTTCAGGGAATTTTTAAGGGAAGTTATTAATAACGACAAATCTCACCTTTTGAAAGGACACAAATATCTTAACAAACTTCAGGAAAGGCTCAAAATGGTAGATATGGGACTTTACCAGCAATCAGACGAGGAACTTATTTGGGAATGGATTGAGGGAGAAAATAATTACTTTAGGCCATTCCTATACAAAACAGGCACCGCAGCTAACATATACTGCTATATCTTAAACGGAATTTCGTGGTCCGCCCATGAAATTCTGGGATTGAAGGGTTTTTTGGTTTTATTTGACGAGGCAGAAAATATCATCGAAGCCAACTATCAATATCAGCTAGAGAAAGGAAAGAATTTCTTGAGAGGATTGTTTATGCTAGCAGAAAACAACGGTGATCTTTTAGAGGATAAGATAGAGAATATTTGGGGATCAAAAACAGGATTGAGATATCATATGCTCGAGCAAGTAGGATTTGCTTGGAAGTTGCCCTCTCACCTGAAGATCATACTTGCCTCCACTCCCTCGTGGAAAGATTATGAGAATATACTTAATATTAAAGTTGCAGAAGAAAAGACATTAAATATAGAACCATTAGATGAAAAGGAATTAAAGAAGGTATCTGATGAAATAATTTCTTTATATAAAAGGGCATATAACCATAATCTTAGTGAAAGTGAAGTAGATAAATTGACAAAGTATATATCAAATAAAGAAATGAGATCATTTATAAAGGGAATAATTGAAGCACTCGATCTGAAGAGATTTTACCCAGAAAAAAGCTGGGGAGAGTTGCTTAGATGACCGAAACTCAAAGCGAACTAAAAAGAAGTTTGAAGAATGTTTGGTTTACTTTCTTTTCTAGATATGGCAAGCTTTTTCCCATTCAAGAGAAAGCTATACCTGTAGTTCTTGGGGGTAAAAATGCCGTTATAGTATCTCCAACAGCAAGTGGAAAAACCGAGGCAGTTGTTGCACCGCTGATTGAGAGGTTTCTTTCAGAAGGATGGGAGGGCCTAGCGATCCTCTACATCTCCCCCACTAGGGCACTAGTAAACGACGTATACTACAGGCTGAAGGATCAGCTAGCTGAGCTCAATGTCTCTTTGCTGATGAGAACTGGAGATAAACCATCGTTTAATCCAAATAAACTGCCAAACTTCTTGATAACAACACCAGAATCCCTAGATTCATTGCTTTGCAGATATCCCGCAAGCTTTAGGGGAGTAAGAGCCGTGATATTGGATGACATACACCTGATCGATGGAACTTATAGAGGGGATCAGGTGAGAATTCTTTTAAAAAGATTAAAGTTTATTACAGAGAGAGATTTTAATGTATATATACTATCAGCGACTGTTTATGATCCTTGGAAAATGGGAAGCAGATACATGGAGAACTTTGAGGTAATCCAGTCCCCAGGTCAGCGTGAGCTCGATTATACATTAGTTGGATCGCTTGAGGAAGTCTTTAACTATGCTAGGGAAGAAGGACTTAGGAAATTGCTTGTCTTTTGTAACAAAAGAGCTGAAGTGGAACGCCTTGCTGATGAATGTAGTAAGCTATGGGGAAGAAACTATGTTGTAGTCCATCATGGAAGCTTGAGTAAACAGGTAAGAGAAGAAGCAGAGGATTTTATGAGAGAAACTCGCTATGGAGTTTGCATAGCTACAATGACACTAGAAGTGGGAATTGACATAGGGGATATAGATGCAGTGGTCTTGGCAGAGGTTCCCTGGAATATCTCATCCCTATTACAAAGAATAGGGAGAGGAAACAGGAGAACGGGTAGATGTAGGGTTTTCGCAATCTTTAGATCAGAAAACGAGCGGTTACTCCTCGAGGAAATGCTTAAGGCTGCAAAAGAAGGACACTTAGGATACGAAGAGTATTCCCCAGATTTATCTGTAGTCGTACAACAAATATTCTCCTCCTTATATGCAAATCCAGGAGGATTGTACACTGATTACTTCAACAAGCTCTTTGATGGATTCTGTACCAAAAGCGAGCTGAGAGACATAATTAACCATCTCATAAATGTTGGATTAATAGAAAAAACTGATAATAAAATATACGCAACAACGAAGATCATGGATCTAGGTGAAAAGGGCAAAATACACTCCAACATACCCCAGCTCAAGGGAATGAAGGTCGTTGACGAGTCCTCTGGGAAAACTATCGGAGAAATACAATATCCTCTTGACAGCGATGTCTTTGTACTTGCAGGGAAAGTTTGGAGGATTACCAAAGTTGTTGAATCCGAGAGCAAGATCTACGTAAAGCAGGAGAAAATCTCGGCTATAGCGGCAAGTTTTAAGGCGCACAGATCTAGAGGATGCTTTCATCGCTTTTTGCCAGAGCACTTAAAGTAAGAATGAAGAAGAGTACTATTTGTACTGTAAATTCTAGTTTATATAAGATCTGAGCTTATATTGAGTATGGGATCTACTCCACCTCAGGATTATGTCAGGGAATTAATTTTAAGGTTTCTATATGAGAAAAGAAAGAGGGCAAGGAGCCTGGAGAAAATAGGTGCAACAGTTAGTGAGATCAAAAAGGAGCTGAAAAAGCATGGCATAAAAGAAAGTGAAGTTGTCGCTAATCTGGATTTTCTTATCAAAAATGGTTTAGTTAAAGAGATTAGAAAAAGAAGATTGCTTCCCAAGCAAAAAATTGAAGTAGAAGCTGTCAGATTTGAACTTTCAGATGTCGGTTTACATTTCTTTGAACCACCCTCAAAGTTTGATTTTACGGGGAAATTTGGTGGTCTCGTATTCGAAAACATCAAGGACAGCGTAATTGTGGTAGGGCATGAAAATATTGTCTATCACAAGTTCAGCGAACTTTATCCACTTCTTGAGGAATTAAAATTTAAAATAATAATAAGCAATATACCTGAGGATAAAAAACTAGAATATCTAGCCAATATTGAGACAATCAAAGCGCAAATAGTGCAGGAAAAGCCAGATAAGGATATTATCAGCAGAGCCTGGGAAAGAATAAAAGATCTGTCGACTATAGGCAGTTTAGCTACCTTAATTGAAAAAATCTACAAGTTCATCATTAGCATAACAGCTTAATGAAAGATCTCGGAGGAGAACTTCGAGATGATAGCTAGTTAAGAGAGAAATCGTTTTTCTACGCATGGAGCTGCTATGCCCTAGAGAAGCTGAGCAGCTTTCTTAACCACGGGATCCGTAAACTTGTTCTCATCATCTATGATTGAGTGTTTTCTCAAGCCCTGAAGCACCTCATATAGCACTCTGTCGCTCAGCTCCACCCCCTCATAGTTCTCAATTGCCCTTTTCAGCCTCCCCCACTCTGTTACACCTTCGGCAAGCAGCTTTAAAACCACTCTATACCTTCTGCTCACCCTTCTTGCAAGAAAGGACTCAAGCTCGCTTTTTGCCAGCCCAACAGCCTCATTCATCACGCTATCAAAATCACCTCTGCCGCTCACCTTCAGATAGCCGTAGTAGGTGAGCCATCCGATAACTCCATCAAGCTCCTCAACAGCCCTCTCCACCTCATTTCCCACTTTAAATCCTGCTTCTTCAAATCCCCTGTTTAGAAAATCCAGCGACTCCTCCCTTGAGAGCTTTCGGGTTTTAACCTCTAGATAAGCCCTGCCGTAAAGAGGGTTCTCAGGATTCTCTAAAATGCCATAAAGCACGCCCATCTCCGAGCCTGTTACCACAAACGAGAGGTTTCTGTGGAAATCATAGGAATGTGCTATTGCACCGTGAAGGGATGCCCCAACAGGGCCCTGAGACCTCTGAAACTCATCAAAAACCACAATAACCTTTTCCCCAGTTTTTTCCCCAACCTCATCAAGCACATCAAAGAGCTCTCCTAAAAGGGGCCTCTTCTCGGGCAGCCAGTTAACAGAAACCTCAAAGCCTAGCACCGACACGCCTCTTAACCTAGAAACAAGCTTTAGGAATATCTCCCTTACTTTACCCCATCTTGAAGCTCTTTCAACAAACTCGCTGAAGCTCCTAGAAATCAAAGAGTAGAGCTCCCTCCAAGAGGCAAATCCCTCCCTGAGATCGACGAAGACATAAGGTTTATCGCTTTCATTCAAAGCTGTAAGCACAAGGGAGGTCTTTCCAGTCCTCCTTAGCCCGGAAACCACTGTTAATGGCTCTCCCAAATACCTAGATAATGTCTTCAGTTCCTCCTCGAAGTCATATAAATCCCTTCTTGACACCTTCGGTCTTGGATCGAATAGCAACTTCCGCACCGAAAGTAACTTCCATTGCGGAAGTAATAAACCTTATTCTCGAACAATCAAAACACAAAGGAATATAAGAAAAGCATGAGGCATATCTACTTTCTTCGACTATAGAAAGAGAATCCCCAACCCTTCCGATGCAGACATTAAAAAAGAAGCGAGAAATCTACCAGAGGTCAATTTACAGCAGATCGTGCTTTTCAAGAAAGCTTGTGGAGTTAGTTTGAATACCAGTAACTAGTCTCTAGAGGAAAAATTAAAAATGAGGATCCATCAATGTAGTATCACAAAGGTGGATGGAAGAGGAAGGGTAACCCTTCCAAAGGATATAAGGGAGAAGGTGAACATAAAAGAGGATGGGAAAGAGGGGAGCATCATGATAGGAAAAGCAGAGGATCCATTTAAGCTGCTGGAAAAGTTGCTTGGCGATCTTTCCTTTGACAGAAGTCTGAGAAAAGTGGCGGAAAAGCAGGCGATGAAAGAGATCTCAGATAATGAATATCCTGTAGAATGTCCTGCTTGAAATTTCCCCTTGGATTAACTTCCAAAAATTAATTTTATAGCCCTTTAAAGCACTTTTCGGGCTATTCTTTCGGCTATATCGAACACAAGTTCCGGAGCCTTTCGAAAATCAATTCCTCTTTTAATTAGGTCGTTAATGTGCTTGTCAGTGAACCGATTCAATGTGAACTCAATTACATTATATTCTCTCTCATCCATCTTTTTAACGCTGAGAGTTATTCCGCTGTCCCATGAAACGATAGAACTTTCAAAGGACTCCCTGAGCAATTCCATCAGCACATCATCGTCCTCAATCCTCCTCCTAAGAACATCGTTATCAAGCTTCACCTCTATACCTGCAAACATCCTGTTCAATCTCCCCCTGGTTTTCGCCTTGATCCTCCCCTTGACATAATTCCTGTACGGGAAATGGATCTCCACAAATCCCACATAGCCCTCTGCCTCACTATATCCATCAGTGATCTGGCCACCTGTTAAGGAGCAGTTCCTGCACGTAAATGATGAGGAAATCCATAGATTTCCCAGTAGAAGAGATGCAAGAAAACCCCTTTTCTCAAATTCAACCTTGATGCCCATCTTCGATAAACCCTTCACTATGGGGACATTCGGAAGCCTTCGGAGGATTCTCTCCGGGATTTTCAGGCTTTTTATACAATCTGTTCTTTTAACAGCCAACCTCAGTGGAAAGTAATCTGAGTAAGAAATGCACTTTACTATTGAGCTGGATAGAAAATATCTCTCAGGCTGCTCTACTACCTTATTCAATTCGGAAAGGGACATTCATGCCCCCTTCAGCCTGGAATCCAAAGTTTTTAAATTTTCTGCCCTTTTCTCCTGCTTTCCTAGGTTTATCCAAAGAGTGCGCGCGCAATTTTAAGAAACGCAAAAAGCCAAAGGATAAGGATATTTATATCCCCCGCTTCTCCCATAGAGCTCTCTGATACTCAAGTCGAGAGGACTGGATGATAGAGATATAGAAAATGTCCTCAAGGCGATGGATTCGATAGTGAGGAGGTATTCAAGACCCCTATATCCTCCTCTCACAATGGAGTGCACAGCATATGCAGCCAAGCTGAGAAAAAGGTATAATCTATCTTTCTTCGACTCAATTCATGCAGCCATAGCCTTGAAGGAGGATCTCGCATACTATGATCTAGATCCTGATGTGAATAGGGTAATAGAGTCTGAGAGAGCAATAAAATGAGGAAATCCACCGGAATTCAGCGATAAGAAAGCTTTATCCTGAAAAAGAGGAAAAGTCTATAAGCCGCAGAGAATTGGCGTAAGGGTGGATAAGGAGAAGAATCCAGTTATGAAGATGCTAAATAGCATTAAAAGCTTATAGAAAAAGAAATTTATTTTAAAATTTACAGAATTATTTTTATATTATCTTAATGAGCTCATCTCGAGATCAGGATTGAGGCTCTGGTCAATCCATCCCAAGTACTTGGATCGCATCGGTTTAGTTGCCGTTTGGAGGGAAGGGCTCCTGGCTAAGCGAGTCCTTGAGGGGAAGACAAGAGGTTATCGCAATCACCCCCAGCTCTTGAGGTTTAAAGAGTACGATAGACCGCTCGATTTAATCGATGCATACCTCTTTCAGATTTATCTCGAGGCAAGAAGGAGGGGATATTCATTCGATAGCTCTAAAATAAGGGACATTGAGCTTCTAGGAGTACTTGAGGTGACTCGAGGGCAGCTGGAGTTCGAATTCGCTCATTTATTGAGAAAATTAGAAATGCGCGATAGAGAAAAATTCGAGGAGTTAAAGAATTTAGACCCCAAAGATATTGAGCCCAATCCGATTTTCATGGTGATTGAAGGCAGAGTTGAGAGGTGGGAAAAATCTTCAATTAGCTGAAAACTCGACAAGCGGGATAAAGTCCTTCTATAGGTCATCTCTCCTTAGATTAGCTTCAGCACAAAACTGAGCAAAGTCGAACAATCCAAATCTTTAAATAAAACCAGGTCCTTTTTGATGTATGACCTACTGGCTCTGCATAACAACGGAGGAGAACTGGAGGGTTATAAAGGAGAAGAATATATGGGGAGTTCCTGAGAGGCATAAGAACACGATATCCAGGGTTAAGCCGGGCGATCTTCTCCTCATCTACGTGAAGCAGAGAAGTGTGGGAAAGGAGGTCGAGGGGCCTAAGATAGTAGCACTATATGAGGCAGCTTCGGAGGTTTTCAGGGATTCCTCGAGGATATTCAGACCTCCTCCAAAAATGGGAAGTGAGACATTCCCTCTGAGGATAAAGCTGAAACCTGTCAAGATATTTGAGAAGCCTGTTGAATTCAAGAAGCTGATACCGAAATTGAAATTTATAGAGAACAAGAAAAAGTGGACCGGCCATCTGATGGGAAAGGCAATGAGGGAAATTCCGGAGGAGGACTTTAAGCTGATAACTGGTTAAGAGAGAATGGTATAAGTATTTTTTAGGAATTCAAGAGTCTTTCAAAAATACATATTTTGCTCACTAATTACCTATACAATTTTCATGAAATCTTCTTAATTTTCCTGTAAAAAACGAAAAGAAAAATAGTGAATACTAGAAGAGCAACACCTAATGCTTTTATGCATACACCCCACACTTCTATTATGCATTTTGCATTAAACCCTGTAAGAATTGCAAGCTCGACTATCTGCAAGTACCCTGATACAGTCGTTAGCAGCAGGATCAGCCAGTTAAACATCTTATCGTAAAGTGTCCTTATCATACTCTCGACAAGATTCAGTCTTCTTCTGATGGATTTGTACATCTCATCTATTCCCATCACATTCTTTCCGAATTCTATCCACTTTTTGGCAGTCAGAGGCTTCCAGACCCTAACATTCAGAAACTCCTCTATTGCCTTAGATATCTCCTCTTTTAGAGTGGATAATCCTTTTATCGATTTAGGCATCTTTTCTCCTAGGATATAATCATAGGTTCTCAGCATTATTTCTTGCAGCGAGAGGTTCTCCATTATTGTGGTTAGATCCAGCATTATTTCCCTGAGCTGATACTTCCAAGTTCTTCTCAGCTCCTCTTCTGCTATCCTCTCCTTATCGAAAACTATAGTATATGGTGGATGAAGCCCGGGTAAAAGCTCAGATGGCCCCATTTCGAATATAATATCCGGAATTTTCTCTTTAATCTTCCTCTTTAATCTCTCTCTGAGTCTGTCATTGGCCTCTTTGGAGACTATCAGAAGAGCTCTTCCATTTCCTATGTACACGTGCCATCCCTCTCTCCATGCCAAGTTCTTTTTCATGGCATCACTTATCCAAGCTTCGCTCACCCAGTCCCACATCTCCTCTATAGCCAGCATTCCGTGAAGCTCCTTTCTGTGATTATGCAGGAACTTATCTAGCTGGTCCACATCGAATATCGCTACTACTAACGATATTCCAGTGATGGAGTACCTTATTTTCTTCTTCAACTCTTCGCATGAGTCAACATCATGTATGACGGACTGTACGAAGCTCCTGTAGAGGTTATGTATCTTTTCAATCGACGTCGTGAACTCTTCCCCTCTTCCTATTTTATCAATAAGCTCTTCAGGAACCATTTTACACTTTCTAATATGGTCTAGAAACCCTGTCCAAATTTCTCTTGCTCTAAAAGGTGAGAATGGATCCTCCATCTTTATTGTATCTTCCAGCTTGATGCCTTTATCCGTGAAAAGCCAGAAGCTTAACACAGCAAAGCCAGCCTTGTGAATTGTAAGGTAAGCCTCTATCTCCAAATCCACATCAAGTATAGTGGCCTTAAATCCCCGAAGTTTTAGCCTGACAAATCTGCAACTTCTTCTGTATTCCTCCCTGAAACAGGACAATATCCTCTCTTCCCATCAAATAGAGCATATTATTGAGTTCTTGCATTTCTTTTGGCTCTATTAATGGCATTCCTCTCTCATCATATGAAAGCATTGCTTCTGCTATTCCTGAAGATAGCAGTTTCTCTCCCACCTTCTTCACATCTATCTGTCTTCCCAGATCGAATGAGCAGAACCATGTTATAGCAAGGTGCATTAAGATCTTATGAATTTCTTATAAAAATTTATTCCATGCTAAAGGTTCTAAAAACAAAAAACGAGATTCGAATTAAGAAGCCAGATGAAATGTATGAGGATAGAGTACGACATGATGTGAAGTACTTACTGCAGAAGCTCGGTGATAAATTTTTGTGCATGGTGGCTGTAGGCGATGACGTGGTCACAGCATACCTTATAAATCAAGCAAAGTATCTTAAGTATAGTGAGAAGGTGGGTTTGAAGACACTGCTGGAGCTGGATCTGAAGAGGCTAATAGATTCCTTGGAGAGAAAATGCGGGATAACTCTTCCAAGAGAGGTCACAGAGGTCTATCTTGACAGGGATCACAACCTTCTGTTCATAAGGTTCAGCGAGCCAGATGAGCAGGAGGTTGGAGAGCCACTCTGCACGAGAACTTTGGTAACCCTTTTCACAGAGGAGAAGACTGGGAAGATAACAGCCCTTGAAATGATAGGTATAAGCGATCTTCTTGAGGAGTTAAGCAATGAAAGTTCTGAATGATCAAGAAAAAGGCTAAAAATCGTTTTTTATTGCAGACGGCGGAGAAATACATTTAGATAAGAGCCCGATGAATCTTCTGAGAATGATCCTCTAAGCTCTTCTAATATTTATTTAAGATTTTGTTTATCCAAAATTTTAAAAAAAGATAAGAAGCGCATTACTTCTCATTCTTTTGAGTGAGATCAGACTTCTGAGAGAGGGCTTTAGCCGAGAGTTTATTGCCAGCAACAATAATTGGGTTTTTCTCAAGCTTCTCGAGCCGACCTTCAACTTCCTGCATCCACCTACCAATCTTATAGGAAACCCCTAAAAGTGCGATAAGAGTGATTATCCAGCCCAAGTTCGGGAGGATGATACTCCAAATCTCAGCCATCAGCGTATCCCTACCTAGTAGGGAATGTAACAGATGTCTATTTATATTTTTGCACTCAAATTTGATAAGAAAGCATAAAGAGAACTCAATTGAAAACTTGATACAATTGGTATCTAAGGGAGAGTTAGAAGCTACTTTTTGGCTTCTTGAAGGAGCCACTTCCATAGGGGTACTAAAAATATCCTGCAGTTCCCTGCCCTCTCCTCCCCCTCTGCATCCCATGTAACTATAGTTGCCTCATCAACCCCCAGTTCCCTTGCTGCTTCAGCCAACTTTCCCATATGTTTCTCCCAGTCCTCAAGGGCCACCTCAACCACAATTCTTTCCCTCATTGTGACAAAATCCACCTCCTTGCCAGTTTTCGTCACATAGTAGCACGGCTCATATCCCCTCCTGACCAGCTCCAAAAAAACTAAATTTTCAGCCCTTCTCCCTCTATCCATCGGCTTCTCCAGAAGTGTGGCTATCCCAGGATCCACCAGATATATCTTCTTGGGCGATGCCATAGCCTCTCTCTCGGAATAAGTGAACCTTTTAACGGAAAATAACAGGTTTGCCTGCCTCATGTACTCCACATAGCTCATCACTGTCTTCACATCCACATTAACGCCCGCAGCTCTCATGGCCTTGCGAAGCGAGTGCCATGTGACAGGACATGAATAGCTTGATATCACCAGACGGGCAAGCTCCAGGAAAACAGCGGTCTCCCTTATCCTGTGCCTCTCCATCACATCCCTGTAGAACATCGTCTCAAGAAGGGAAACCAGTTTCTCCCTGCTTCTGTAACTCCATACCTCAGGAAATCCTCCCCATGTCATATAATCGTTGAGCAATGCCTTGATAGCACCCCTCTCCCTGAAAGTGACTGTGTCAATTTTCTCCCGAAAAGAAACCTCGCGAAAAGAGAAGGGAAGAAGGAGAACTGAGGTATAACGTCCCCTAAGCCTGCTTGGTATCTCAGAGGATTGAAGAGCGGAGGAGGAGCCCGTCACATACAGGAAGAAGTCCTTAACATCGTGGAGCCAGCGAAGCTTGCTGTCCCAGTTCTCCCATTCCTGAACTTCATCCAAAAACAGATGGATCTCACCTCTGGGATATTCCTCTCTTGCCATCTCAGCCAGCTTTCTGACATCAATCCTTCTGATCTGAAGCTCATCGAGGGAAATGTAGAGAGCCTGCTTTCCTGAGTCCAGCAGGTTTTTAACGGATTTTAGCATTAAAAAAGTCTTTCCGGCTCTTCTTGGTCCAACCAGCGCCACTATATCCCTGCTGATGGGGAGCTTTACATCCCTTGGAACCTCTTTCACATACTGAAGTGCTCCCAGATACTCCTCAGTTATCTCCCTCAGGAATCCCATGTGGAATATAAATCCACAGATGCTTATAAAGTCTGTGGAATTGCAGGCAACAGTATAATAAAAGGAAAGTGAAGATGACAGTGTGGCAATGCTATTCATCTAAACAACTTAATTAAAGCTTAAATAATAATGAGCTCAAAATAGGGATATGTGCGAGCTTGGGGATGTCCTTTAATCTGCCCGTAAACCCTCGCATCTCATTTAGGGGATTTCGCCGCAGAGGAGAATATAATCGGGATGGCTGGGGTCTGACCTTCTACCCTGATGAATCAGCCCAGATTTTCAAGGAGCCCCTAAAAGCAGGGGGAAGTGCTCTTTCAGAGTTTCTGAAGAATTATACAGAGATAAAATCGAAGATGTGTGCGTATTGCCAAGAATTATATGGATCAAAATATTAGAAAGAAGAAAATAGCATAGCTTTCCTCTCTAGCCTTTGCTCAACAGCCTGAGATTGGCTTCTGCTGTTTTCTCTAAAAGTGTTATATAGTTATTTAAGTAATTATAAGCATATTCTTCATATTTTGTTGGATGTTCAACAGTTCCGCAGCCTTCTCTTGTTTTAACTATCACCTTCACATCAGGTTCTTTTGGAAACCAGCCCGACCCTAAGAAGCTCATTAGATTCTCGCATTCCACCTCAACTGTCAGTTTAGCTACCTGATTGAGGTCTTTATATATCTTGCGAAGCGAATCCAATTTAGTTTGATCCTTCCAGGCAATAAATAGAATATCACCATCCCCTGCTACCGAAACCTCTGTAGGGACTCCTAATGTAGGGAGCAGCCCCAAGGGATCTGAAACCTTCACCTTGAAGGAGTCTCCCCAGAACAGCCATGGTCTGTTTTCCACACGTATACTGACAATTATTTCATTCGACTCCTCATTGAGTGTAATGGTACGAGTCCTTTTCTCTCCCTTTTTCATGGAGTACTCCTTCCACCATTCACTTATTTCTTGCCCACATAAAGATTCCGTGTATTTCCTCATAAGATTGCTTATATGACTTTTAACTGGTCCTAAATTTACTTGGATCTCAGCCAGGATCCTTCTTTCTTTATCACGCACCTCCCCTACTCTCTTAAGATCTCCATTGCGTAAGGCTTGTTTCTCTTCTTCTATTAATTTTATTAATTCATTAATTTTATCCTTAATTCCATATTTGTTCAATTCGATCAGTCTCAACTGCAAGAAAGAGAGTTTGCCCTCCTCATCTAGCTTTTCTATAGCTCCTATCATCATCTCAAATAATTTTTTCACAGTGTCCAAACTGTCTATGTCTCCGCTTCCCAAGATCTCAATGAGATCTTTCCACATATCAATAAACATATTTTCAAATGTAATCTGAGTATCCAGCGCAATCTTCCCCTCATCCAATGACTTGTAAACTTCTTCGTATATACCCTGAATCTTTTCTAGAAGCTTTAATCTCTCTGTTGTCGAAACTTCCTTTACCACTAGATCGGCATATACCCATTTGGACCATGCTCCCTTGTCATCCTTGACCCTGAAGTATATCGTGTACTTTCCTGGAGGAAGGGATGTGGTGAAAGAGCATGAGCTGCTCAGCACTGTTCCATCAGCCCTCCAATCGCACTCAGTTATCTTCCCATCCGGATCGTATCCATGCCCGCTGAAGGATATTGTTTGGCCCTCATAGGCTGGATTGGGGGATATTGAATCTATGTATGCAGTTGGAGGCTTGTTCTCCTCTTTCTTGCCCATATATACAGTCTTGCTGATGCTTCCCTCGGCCCCCTTGTCGTCCTTCACTGTGAGGGTAACTGTGTAGGATCCTGATGAGGAGAATACATGAGTTGGATTCCTCTCATAAGAGGTAGTCCCATCCCCGAAGTCCCAGTGCCAGGAGACAACACTTCCATCAGGATCGTATGATCTATCATAAAAGCTCACTTTATCTCCAGCCAAGGGATTTGAGGGGCTGTATGAGAAGTCTGCTACTGGTGGCTTGTTTGCGGCAATAGCATAGAATTTTGTCTCATCTTTTGCTGTCTGACCTGATTTGTAGGCATATGCTTTTAGCATCCTCTCACCCGCTGGCTCTCCAACCTTCCCATGAAACTCATACGTTCCTGCTTTTGCACTTCCCTCAAACAGAACAGTGGTTCCATTGGGCTTCTCTACCCATACCTTTAGGAAGTCCACATCCGCGTTCACGGAGCAGTACAGTGTTATGTCATCCCCTATGCTGTAAGTTCCTCCGTTGTAATTTCCTACTCCTTTTCCTCCTTTATCAGTCCAAACGTCAACGCTAACTTGCTCTGGAGGCGGTGTAGTACCTTGAACAACTATCCTTATCGCCCTTCCGGGCTGATTATATTTTGTTGCGCTGCCAGTGGAGATTATCGATTCCCAGTCGCTCTGACTCATGTCCCAGACATCATCCCCATCGTTGAACTGAGGAGGATGGTCATTTGATGCAACCTCAGCGCAACTGTACATCCAGCCAGCAAATATCCCTATGTAATAGGTTCCGGGAGTTTCAGGAGCCTTAAGATAGAAGTGATAGGACTGAATGCTCTCACCGCTCGGGGCATCGGAAGTAATACATTGAAAGTCTCCTCTGGTCCAGCTAGCAGTTCCTATAACAGGAGTTATCCAAGCTCCTCCCCTGATGTTAACAACTTTGACATCGAAAAAGCCCTCTATGCTATCGCCTGGATTTACATAGACCGTCTGGGAGGGATCATATATCTTCACTCCATTTACCTCAGCAAAATAGAAACCCGGAGCTATTGGATACTCAACCCTGAGATAGTACTGAGCTGAGGAAATGTAAACAGGAAGGATGAGGATCACAAGAATGAACAGCATTACCTTTCTGCTGAACATTCTTAGCCCCCTAGATGGCAGCAAGTAAATAATAAAAAACTTTCCTTAGGGTTGTGGATTTTTCTTGAGTTATTAGAGTTAAACCTGTCTCTGAATACTGTTAAACAAAAAATTCCATCTCGGGGAAAGATCTATCTTGTTTACTCTTGGAGAAGAAAGCCAATTTCTAGGAGAGTAATAAGTAGCTGGAAAGTATCGGGAATCTGGAAGTATACATAGCACTTAATTGCTGTATAATACACTGCTTTTTCCATTTAACATTGTTTAGGCATTACTTGAATAGTAGATAAGTTTTTAAGGAAAATATGGGGAAAAATGTAGACCAGCGTGGCTAGGAGGAGATCTAGGAAGGCAAAGAAGGAGAGCTGGCTGAAGAAAAACGAGTGGGCAATTGTGTTTCTAGTTCCCTTTCTTATCCCGTTTATCATCTTCCCTTGGCTGGCGATCGCGATCTTTTCATTTCTATTTCTGCTGGGAGTCACCACGGCCGGGCTTACTGGCTTTGTCCTTGCATTAAGCTATGCACTACAAAAGATAGCAAACTCACTTGAGGAGGAGGGCATAGTTCCATTATTCCCTGCATCATACAGCGGATGCTCGAGATACTCAGAGAGAGCTGTTATAGAGGACACCAAAATAATGATAAGGAAGGTGGATAGAAGGAGGGGGATAAAGAAGGAGGCGTATATGAGGAAGAGGAGGATAGAGGTCACAAGGGAGGTCAACGATCTGGATCTCTCGGCTGAACCGGAGAAAGGCTGGGGAAACTTCCCGTGGAATATGTCCGAGTACAAGGATGAAGATGAGGAAAACTGGTGATACCTGAGTAAAGATAATCTAAGACAACACATTTGTATCTCGAAAGAGAACTTGGATCATCAATGGAACTAGGATCCTCAGCCTTTACCGTAAAACTTTTTTAGCTATATACACAAAAAATATAAAAATAATGAAAATCTCATCAGAGAACCATTACCTTTTTCATTATTTCCTCAGGGTTCTTCAATATTTCCGTCATATCCTCAACCATCTCCAGAGTTCCCAGATATCTTCCCTCATCATCCCTGATGCCGGCTACTATAACTCTCAGGATCCTATCCCCAGATCTCGTCCAGAACTCCCTGTAGGGGAACTCCCCTTCTTTTATCTTCTTGATGTTTAACATTACATAGCTCTCTAACCTTGGCGGATGACAGAAGTTCAGCCTCCTTCCTATTAGGGTCTTGGTCCTGATGAAGCCAGTCCTCATGGAGGACTCCGTGTAAAACCTGATTCTGTCGTTCTCATCTGCAAATGTGAGCTCAATAGGCAGATTCCTGAGGATTTTTTCCAGTTCCTCAGCATTTAAGAAGCCGGTGCTTATCTCAATATCTCCTTCCCTCCTTATCTCATAGTTATCCGGTGTTGCAGAGGAAGCCAGAGCTCTGATCTCCGCAGGCAACATTGATGTATCCTTAACCTCAGGTATCAGCTGATAGGGGTATACAGGCTCAGCTTTAGGTGACCATTCCCCTCTGCGCTTTATGAACTCCATATCCTCAGCGATCTCATGTATTGCAGCCCATTCTCCATCTGAGAAGAGGGCCCAGCAGGATGGGTAGAGGATTTTATTCTCTCTAAATATCAGATCCATTATTTCATTGGATATTTCCTCCGATAGCGATGCTATTTTCTCCATTCTATCCCTCTTTCCATCCTTGAACTCTTCTATAGCCTCCCTTAGTTCCCTCATTTTCGCTATTACCTGATCTTCCCTGCCCCAGAGGACTCTGGGAACAGCAGTTATTCCCCTTCTCTCGAGATAGGGGAATATGAGCATCTGATTTTTCCTGTAATGCACTCTTATTTTTCTCAACTCATTGAGGAGCTCTTCTATGAACTTAACAGCCTCTTCTTTTCCCTCCTTGAGGGCTCTCGCATAGAGCCCAAGAACCTCTGCATACTTCAATAGCTCCTCATTCTCAGCAATGAGAAGGTCTAGTGGATGACCCTCAGGTATTCCTTTAAGCTCCCTTTTAGCTAGGGAATCCCTAAAAAGCGCTACATGCAGATCGCAGAGGTTTAAGATCTCTTTTATGCTTATTCCCTCCTTAACAAGCTCCTGTTCGATCAAAGGGATTTCAAATGGAGATATCTTGGATAATAAATCCCCATATTTCTCTTTAAGCTCCTCAACACTCGATCCACTGTGGAGGAGCTTTATCACATTCTTCAGGATCTCCTTCCTCTCATCAAAGCTGCTCATCAATATCACTATAGTTATAGCATGCTACGACTTATAAACTTATCGTGCAGCAAGCTGTTGCTAAACGAGATGTTCTAGAGCATATAAGTTTAACAAATTTATTTAATAGTACCTGTGTTATAAATCGAATTTCAGCTAGCCATCGCAACCATGGTAAAACTTTTTTATCATAAGTACCAGATCCCCTATGAGCTCCTATCCCCAGATCTCCTTATCGAATAAGGTAGCCCTGGTTACTGGAGGGTCCTCCGGCATAGGAAGGGCCATAGCCCTCAAGCTCTCTCAGGCAGGAGCCAAGGTGGCGATTTTAGACATAAAGGAGTGCGAAGACCTGCTGGATGAGATAGGAAGGGATAAGGCCAGATTTTACAGATGCGATGTGACATCAGCTGAGGAGGTAAAGGAGACAGTTAATAGAGTTTACGGGGATTTCGGCAGGATAGACATAGTTGTAAATGCTGCTGGTATTATAATAAGGAAGGATGCTGTTGAAACAAGCGAGGAGGAGTGGGATAGAGTTCTGAACGTGAATCTCAAGGGCCCTTTTCTTGTTTCAAAGTACTCAATACCGTATATGATCAGGGGAGGAGGTGGGAGCATAGTGAACATAGCCTCAGGATGGGGACTGAAGGGGGGCCCGAAGGCAGTGGCTTACTGTGCCTCCAAGGGCGGTTTGGTGAACATGACTAGAGCTATGGCAATAGATCATGGAAAAAATGGTATAAGGGTTAACTGCGTTGCTCCTGGAGATGTTGACACTCCTATGCTCAGGAGTGAAGCCAAACAGCTCGGGATTAGCTGGGAGGATTTCCTGAAGGATGCTTCAAACAGGCCTCTAGCCAGAATAGGGAGACCTGAGGATATAGCAAATGCTGTGCTCTTCCTGGCAAGCGGTATGGCCAGCTGGATAACTGGAGCAACATTAGTTGTGGATGGAGGTGGTATAGCATGAGCCATCCCTACATTCCAAACTCGGTTGAGAGAGTTAAGAGGGAGATGCTCTCCTATATAGGGGTATCGAGCATAGAGGAGCTATACGCAAGCATACCTGAGGAGATAAGGTTCAGGGGAAAAATGAACCTTCCAGAGCCTCTGAAATCCGAATATGAGCTGTACAGGCATATGAGGGAGATTCTCTCCAGAAATATAACCTGTGAGGACTATCTGTGCTTCAAGGGAGGAGGGACATGGCCCCATTACGTCCCGGCTATATGCGATGAGATAGCTGGAAGGGCTGAGTTCCTGACAGCTTATGCAGGTGATCCCTATGAGGATCACGGGAGATGGCAAGCCCTCTTTGAATTTGAAAGCCTGATGGCCGAGCTTGTTGACATGGATGTAGTTACAGTTCCGATATATTCATGGGGGCATGCTGCGGGCACAGCTATGAGAATGGCCCACAGGATAAACGGAAGGAGAGAGGTGATAATACCGAGAACTATATCCCCGGAGAGGTTCCTTGTGATAAACAACTATGTTGATCCAGCCCTTAAGCTGATCAAGGTTGATTACGACAGAGAAACCGGGATGATTGACCTGGAGGATCTCAAGAGAAAGATATCAAGAGAGACAGCAGCAGTGTACCTCGAAAACCCATCCTATCTCGGGTTTATAGAGACTGGAGGAAAGGAGATATGCGAGATAGCCCATGATTCAGGGGCAATATGCATAGTTGGGGTTGATCCCAGCTCATTGGGGGTATTGGAGCCGCCAAGCCACTATGGAGCTGATATAACAGTCGGGGATCTTCAACCGCTTGGAATTCATATGAACTTCGGAGGAGGCCTTGGTGGCTTTCTGGCCACTAGGGATGAGGAAAAATTCATCAGAGAGATACCATACAGGATGTTTGGCCTTGCAAAAACTGTAAAAGAGGTAGAATATGGGTTTGGAGATGTTCTGTTTGAGAGAACATCTTTTGAGAAGAGGGAAAAAGCTAAGGAATTTGTTGGAACGGCTGCAGCATCCCATGGGATAATAGCTGCTGTTTATCTATCCCTTCTTGGTCCCAAAGGCATTAGGGAGCTGGGCGAGGCCATACTCCAGAGATCAATGTATGCAATGAAGGTCCTATCAAGCATAGATGGCGTCAAGGCTCCAAAGTTCAGGGCTCCTCACTTCAAGGAGTTCGTTGTCGAGTTTCCTGAAAGAAAAAGCGTTGAGGAGATAAACAAGGAGCTTCTTAAGGAGGGAATATTCGGAGGCATAGATCTGAGGAAGCACTTCCCAGAGCTGGGGAACTCAGCTCTCTACTGCTTCACCGAAGTTCACATGAAGGAGGACATAGATAAGCTTGCTGATGCCCTTAAAAGGATTCTGGGGTGAGAGAATGGGGATTGTCAGGGTTAGAAAGGGATTCCATGAGGCCAGGTGGGAGGAGCCAATAGTATTCGAGCTGAGCAATGAGGGGGAGAGAGGGATCCTTATACCAGTAGATGACAAAATAAAGAGGGAGGTTGGAGATGTCCTCTCCTCAATTCCGGAGCACATGAGAAGAAAGGATCCACCAAGGCTTCCTGAGATATCCCAGATGAGGGTCTTAAAGCACTATCTGAGGCTATCCCAAGAGACATTGGGGGCTGATTTGAACATAGATATAGGGCAGGGAACCTGCACAATGAAGTACAGCCCGAAGGTGAATGAGAGATTTGTTTCAATGGTGAGGGAGCTTCACCCATATCAGGATGAGGAGACTGTTCAGGGAGCCCTGGAGATAATGTACAAGCTTGATCTCTTCCTGAGGGAGATATCAGGGTTAGATAGATTCAGCTTCCAGCCTGGTGGAGGATCACAAGCCATATTCGCAATGGCCTCTATAATAAGGGCTTATCACAAGAAGAGAGGCGAAGATAGGGATGAGATAATAACAACGATATTCTCCCATCCATCGGATGCGGCAGCTCCAGCAGTAAAGGGATTCAAGGTGATAACGATCTATCCTGACCCAGAGACGGGAATACCTGATGTGGAAGCCCTAAAGGCTGCTGTGTCTAGAAGAACAGCAGGCATGATAGTGGCAAATCCGGAGGACACAGGAATATTCAACCCAAGGATAAAGGAGTTCTGCGACATAGTGCATGAAGCTGGAGGGCTCTGCGGCTACGATCAGGCGAACGCAAACGGGATAATAGGTATAGTCAGGGCAAGGGAGTGCGGCTTTGATATGGGCTTCTTCAACCTCCACAAAACCTTCTCATCCCCTCATGGATGTGGAGGACCAGCTGTGGGTGCTCTTGGCGTCAGAAAGGAGCTTGAGACCTTTCTACCGGTTCCAGTAGTTGATTACGATCCTGCAAGAAAGCTCTACTACCTGAACTACGATCTTCCAGATACCATAGGGAAGGTGAGGGAGTTTTACGGGGTATTTCCTGTAGTGGTCAGGGCTTATGCATGGATAATGGCTTTAGGGGAGGAGGGACTGAAAGAAGTGGCTGAAATAGCTGTCCTGAACAACAACTACGTGATGCACAGAATACTGAGGGAGATAAGAGGAGCTGATATTTCATATCCTGCAAACAAGAGAAGGATAGAGCAGGTCAGATACAGCCTTAAGAAGCTCAAGGACGAGACTGGAGTTGGAGCTGAGGATGTAATAAGAAGGATGGCTGACTTCGGGTTCCATCTCTGGACCAGCCACCATCCATGGATAATACCCGAGCCCTTAACTATAGAGCCAACTGAGTCCTACTCAAAGGAGGAGCTCGATGAGTACATTGAGGCCCTGAAGGAGGTCTTTAGAGAAGCCTATGAGGAGCCGGAAACAGTAATTAATGCGCCACATAGAAGCGTCATCCATAAGATAGAGGACAACAGCTGGTTCTCGGATCCAAAGAAGTGGTCCATAACATGGAGACTATTCCTCAAAAAGCATGGTGGTAAGCTTTGAAGAAATTAGGGTTAATAGTAAATCCCATAGCAGGAATGGGAGGGAGAGTGGGCCTAAAGGGAACAGATGGGCCTGAGATGCTCAGAAAGGCAATAGAGCTCGGGGCTAAGCCCTGGGCTGAGGATAGAGCTGTTGAGGCATTGAAGGCTCTGCTGCCAATCAAAAACTCCCTAGTTATTTACACTTATCCCCATAAGATGGGGGAGAATGCGGCAAAAAGAGCTGGATTCAACCCGAAGATTATGGGAAGCATAGGCGAGGAGACAACAGCTGATGACACTGTGAGGGCAGCTGGGGACATGAAAGATGTTGGAGTGGATATCCTTCTGTTCGTCGGAGGGGATGGCACAGCCAGGGATGTGTGCAGATCCATAGGAACAAGCTTGGTAACATTAGGTATACCAGCTGGTGTGAAGGTCTACTCCTCAGTTTTCTCAACCAGCCCGAAGACAGGGGGAGAGCTTGCCCTAAAGTTCCTGAGAGGAGAGATAAATGACATTATAGAGGCAGAGGTTTTGGACATAGATGAGGACTCCTTCAGGGAGGGAAGACTATCTGTTAAGCTCTATGGTTATCTTAAGATCCCTTACGATTCCAGTTATATTCCGGGAGGTAAGGTTCCTTCATCCCATTCAGAGAGCTATGATAGAGAAGCTATAGCTGCTGAGCTCCTCGATATAATTGAGAACGACGTTATATACCTGATAGGACCTGGAAGCACGACTAAAGAAGTGATGAAACTGCTCAACTTGGATTTCAGCCCTTTAGGTGTCGATGCAATCCTCGATGGAAAGTTAATAGGAAAGGATCTGAATGAGAGGCAGATAATATACCTTATCTCAGGAAGGAAGGCCAAGGTTGTAGTTACCCCAATAGGCGGTCAGGGCTATGTCTTTGGGAGGGGGAACCAGCAGATAAGCCCGGATGTCCTGAGGAGAATAGGGAAGGAAAATGTGATAATAGTGGCCACCAGAGGAAAGCTTGAATCCCTCAGGGGAAGGCCTCTTCTGATAGATACAGGGGATGAGTCCCTTGACATCGAGCTCTCAGGCTACTACAAGGTGATAACTGGGTATAGGGAGTACACTGTTTACAAGGCTGTTCCAGCTTCTACGCTTGAGAGCTGACTCCCTCCATGTTTGCACTGAGGTTATAGGAATATTTGTTATTACTTCATTTCCTCATCCAGCGGAAGGAACTTGCTCTTGGGAGCACCGCAGATAGGACATTTCCAGTCAGGAGGGAGCTCCTCGAATGGCGTGCCTGGCTTAATCCCTCTTGTGTCATCTCCATTCATGGGATCATATACGTAGCCGCATACGCCGCATACATATTTCTTCATAGCACTGCATCATCATCAACGCATTATAAATTTTATCTTCTTGAAAAAGAGCCCCTCAGGGATTCTGGTATTTTTATCAGATCTAAGACACCTTAATTCCATGAATGGATCTATTGAATAGCTTCTCCAGTAAATTCTACGGTTTTAAGCCATGAAAGCATCTACATTTTATCAAAAGTAATCTATTGTAAAGATTTCTCAGCATAGATTTTTCTTGTAACTGCACAGGGTAGATTATGTACCCGGATCTCAAGGGAAAGAGAGTAGTTATAACGGGAGCTGCAAGTGGTATAGGTCTGGCTACAGCAAAAAGATTTGTTGAGGAGGGATCAAGGGTATTCATAATAGATGTCAACGAACAGGGCCTGAAGAAGGTGCTTAGGGAGAATCCAGGGATCTCCGGAGGGGCAGTAGCTGATGTCTCATCCCCAGATCAGGTATCTAAGGCCTTTTCTGAAGTGGAAAGAACGCTAGGAGGTTTAGATGTGCTTATAGCGAACGCAGGAATAAGCTACAGGACTCCATTTCTCAAAATAAGCTATGAGGAGTGGAAGAGGGTAATAGATGTCAATCTAACAGGACCTTTCCTTTGCGCCAAGGAGGCAATAAGGATGATGGAGAAGCAGAGGGAAGGCGTTATACTATTCACTGCGTCGACAAACGGCATGAGGGGACATCCCTATTATGCGCACTACAATGCCTCTAAGGCTGGACTCATACTCCTAGCCAAAACTCTAGCTTTAGAGTTCGCTCCTTGGCTCAAGGTAGTTGCGGTCTGTCCCGGCTACGTTCTCACACCGATGCAGCTGGCTGAATACACTCCAGAGATGATAGAGGAGGTGAACAAGACTATACCAATTGGAAGGCATGCATCTCCAGAGGAAATAGCAGCTCTATTCGCTTTCCTAGCAAGCAAAGAATCCTCTTACATAACAGGGAGCTGCGTTGTCATAGATGGTGGTGAGACCGCAAGATAGAAGTGAACTCCAAGAACTATCTGAGCTAAGCCTAAGCAGTACTTAAACTGCCAGTTCCTCTTCTAAGAAGCAATCTTAAACTTATGGGAAAGTTTTTATCCCATTACTGCTTGGTATGACGGTGATAATATGGGCGAGAAACCTACAGCAGCCTTCGTTCTTTCCTTGATAGCAGGCGTCCTGATACTGTTATGTGGAATATTTATGATAGCCGCACGTGCCATTATTGGCATGGCTCTTCCTTGGATTAGAGAGACTAGACCAGCTATGATCGGGTACATCAGAGGCATGATGACCATTATGGGCCTTCTCGGGCTGATATTCGGGATAATTGCGATAATTGGTGCCTTCATGATCAGAAGCGAGGAACAAGGCAGGGTGAAAGCAGGCTCAGTTATGGTGCTTATCTCCTCAATTCTAAGCATCTTTTCAGGTATGGGATTCGTCCTTGGCCTAGTTCTAGGCCTAGTTGGTGGCATACTGGGGCTGACATGGAAACCTGAGGAGAAAGCTCAATCAAAGCCCGAGGAAAAGATCCCTTCATAGCTTTTTTATCTTTTTATCATCCAGTTGATAATGTAATGTGCGCGCATGCATGTAGCTCTACTGTACTCTGATGAGTTTCAAGCTTTATGTATTTTATCAGAAATACTGGAGATAGCAGCATAAGGAAGAGTGCAAGAAGAAAGGGAACCATGGGCTGATAGCTCTCCCACAAACCTCCTCCCATGTATGCACCAACTGAATTTGACAGACCTGCTAGCACGGTTGCTGTTCCAAAGGCTGTTGCCCTGTTGCTCCTTGTTGTTATCTTACTTAAAGCTGTCCCAAAAGATACCTCAGTTAATGCGAAGAGAAAGATGTAGTAGAGTGAGAAAAGGACAAATGCCATGTATGAGCACGAGAAAAACCAGAGAAGGGAGAAAATCCCGGAGAAAAGAAAGGACAGAACCATGCCCTTAAATTCGCCGGCCTTCATGACAAAAGAACTAGCAATCAAGCTGAAGATTGATGTAAATAGCTGAGCTGTGAAGAACATGAGCTCTATCTCTTCGGGAGTGAGTTTCATGTATTTTTCGGCATGAATCGGTATAAGCGGTGAGATCACGCCATTTGCAAGATTGAAAACAGATATTGAAACGATCAGAGGCAAATAAAACTCTCTTAATGGCCTCGAGAATTTCAACTTCATTTCTCCAGATGTCTCCTTGAGTAGCAGAATTCTCGGTATGAGGCATAAAGCACTTGAAAGAGCACCAAATATGAAGAGAGGATCGAAGCCATAAGCGGGAATTACGAAAGCACCTATTAGCGGCCCGACTGCCCACCCCAGATTCATCAGGAAATTATAAATGCCGAAAGCTCTTGCAGTACCCAGTTTTCCAGAGGATTCAGCTATAATTGAGCTAAAGGAAGGGTTCTGCAGGCCGGCGAAAAGAGAAAGTATTGTTATGACTAGGGCAGCAGGAAGCCAGTTCCTTAAGAAGAGAAGCAGGAGTAAAAGAGGGGAGAAAGTCGATGTGGATATCACTATGATCCTCTTCCTTCCAAACCTATCGGAGAGAAAGCCGCCTGGAAGCTGGGATATTGCCCATGCAGCATTTATAACAGCAAAACTCATGCCCACTTCAGCCACGCTAGCGCCCAGTCTCTCTAGATATAGAGGAAGTATCACCCACCAAGAGCTGAATGCTGAGTCTATCACAAAGCTTGTTATGGACAGCACTGCCACGTTAATTGATTCCCTGTGAGAATTCCCCATCTTTCTTCATCCCCGTATCAGCCTTCA
>Ga0080004_1113124_pt1 | contig 29527 bp, 23 predicted proteins | sample WasSprMetagenome_FD_69207 | JGI IMG/M metagenome (GOLD analysis project Ga0080004, IMG submission 69207) | Sulfidic aquatic microbial communities from Washburn Spring, Yellowstone National Park, USA - WS (SPADES assembly) (version 2) | ecosystem: Environmental > Aquatic > Thermal springs > Hot... | reverse complement strand
CAAATCTTGCAAATACCAGTTTTCAAGATCTACATCAAAATTGTTTAAATTTTTCAGCTCAATGAATTCATTTTCAGAATCGTCGCCTTTTGGGTTTGGCAAAATCTCGTTAATAATAATGTTTGAAACAAAGCTAATTGAACCCAAAACTTGGTTTTTAGCTCCTTTTGTAGAATTTGATATTTTAAAATCTAAATTATCTTGATTTGTGTCTTTACCATCAAAAACTCTAGCTATTGAATAAGGATCTTTTGCAGTTGGCGCGTTATCTTCGATGTTGCCATCGTCAAAGTTTCCATAAGTTACTTTATCAATTACATTTCCTGTTTTGTCTTTTAAAAAGATAATGTCTCCAGAATTGTTTAAATAACCTTTGATTTTTTCAACAACAAAAAATCCTCTTGGCAAAATTTTTCCAGAAAGAAAAGTTTGGGCGCCAGAACCTTCTTCAATATACCAACCAGTTAAATCAATCTCTTTTTGAGTGTTGTTGTATAACTCTATCCATTCTTCTTCACCATCTGGCGGATCTGGCAAAAATTCATTAATGACTACATCTGATGGAAAATACTCAAAAGAAGGTGTGGGAGTTGGAGAGGGCGAAAAAGTTGGAGTAGGCGTTGGTGATAAAGTTGGAGTGGTTTGGAAAGTTGGAGCTGGAGTGGGCGTGGGCTGATTTTGAGCTGAATTAACGCTATTTTCTTTTCCAGGAGTTCCCTTCTCTACTAAACTTTCTAAAAAACTATCTGTTGTTCCCAATCTTTCTAATGATTTACCATTTCCATTTGCTCCAAGGGTTTGATCATAAGAAACCTGACTCCATAAATCTCCTTGGGATCCTATTCTTAATCCAATAGTGTTACTAGTGTTTTTCAAGCTCATTGCAGAAACTTGAATAATCGTAATCGAATCTGGAAAATCTGGATAATCTTCTTTAAATTTTAAAGGGTCTTGAACCAAAATTACGTATTCCCCAGGCTTAATGGTAAGAGAACCTTGATAAGGAGTTGGAGAAAGTATTCTGTTGCTTGTGCCATCAAAGAATCTCCAGCTGTTAGATGTTGAACCGCCGACAATCGTTACTTCTTCTGTTCCTTTGTTGTATAACTCTATCCATTCTCTACCCTCATCGTTGCCCGGTAAATCATACATAATTTCAGTTATAATTATGTCTTGATTTGCTGCCTCTATTTTCCCAAACAAAAAAATAAACAAAATCAAAGCAAAAGAAAAAAGGAGAAAACTTTTCGCTTTTGCCACGGTTATTTTTATTGTTGAAAAATTAAAAAGCAAAATCAAGTGTTTCTTGCCCAATAACAAAAGAGGCCGGGTTTTGACCCGACCTCTAATGCGCCCACAAGGAGAGGCGGAAAATTGATTTCTTAACAATTCATTATTGAGCTGCGAGGTCCAATGCGAAACCGGTGTTAAATGCACTGATTAGCCAATCGTCGCTCCAAGTTTTATTATTAGCTCCTGCATTAGAAGTAGCCCAAGCAATTCCTATTATTTGTGCTCCATAAACATCGGGTGTACCATTTGAAGCTACTTTTACTTTCACTTCAAAGGTGGCAGTTTGATTCTCTAACACCTTATAGCCCCAACCATCAAGAGTAGCATTGGAGTAACTAGAGACGATAACATAAGAAGGTGTTACTGACGTAGCATTGCCACCATTGTACCTGTAAGCCTTTCCAGTAATTTTATCGGTTACTGCATTAGTATCGGTTGCTGCTGTGCTAGAAGAAATCCAGATATCACCACCTTTTGCAAGGACGGTGAATTTGAAGGTAGCATATCCAACTTCATTTCCAGTGGTAGCATTCTCGCTTGCTGTCTGAGTTGTAATTGAAGAAAGCGTGATTATTGGAGCTCTCGTGTAAATGTAAATCTTGTTGCCTGCTCTATCGGTCGTATCGCTTTTTGCGACCTCGTTATCATCTTCTCCGCTGACACTATCTACGGTTGCTTTGAGATAGTGTCCTTCGGTAAAGTCATTTTCTACTGCTGCCTTAACAATCAATTTCTTTGCGGTATCCTTTGCTAACTTCAAACCAAGATTTGAGAAAGTAACTGATGTGCTAGCTGATTGAGTAGAAAGTAAATTTCCACTTTCATCATAAAGATTTACAGCTTGAACATTGTTCAAGTTGCTAGCATCAGTTGCTAAAGTTATCACAACTGTATCAACCGTTCCTCCAAGGTTCTCCCACTTTACGTTGAATCTTAACAATTCAACTTCAGTGGTTGGAGCAGTAGCAGAAATTATTGCTACTCCTTCTTTTGGATTGTCACTAGCCAAGGAGGAAACTAAGTTTCCACTGGTTGGGGTTGAAGATAGGGTGAAAGTTCTCGTAATGCCTCCGGCATATTGTTGCAATCCAGCCCCATCTGTACCCCTGATTCCAGTGGCTGGAATGTTAAGGGTAACTTCCGCACCAGCGCAATCTGAAGGATAAACAGGAACTGCGCTTACTTTAACTGTTAGAACCTTTCCAGCCGATGCTCCTTCAGGAACGGTATAATCTACACCGGTTAATCTCACATAATATGAACCGGTGCCAGTGTCTAAGACAGTATCCTTTGTAATCGGAGTTCCTTTAATAGCATTTTCTCCATCAAACAAAGAAATATAGTTCAAGCATTTATAGGGCTTTGCGCTGCTGCTCACGCTTAACACCAAATCAACTCTTTCTACCTTAATTGGAGAACCAAGAGCAGTGAGTTTGAAGGCTGCAACTGCCTTATTTTGGTCTCCAGGATAAACCGTGACATTAGCTGGCGTAGGATACAAAGCGGCAGACAAAGCTCCTTCAACTGCAGGTGTTGGTGTAGGAGTTGGGCTTGGTGAAGGACTTGGACTTGGCGTTACTGCTGGAGTTAAGAGCTCATTCAATTTGGCTCTAGTTTTTGCTCCAACATACCCAGTTCCAGCTGTTAATCCCAAGGGTGCCAGGATTTCTGAGGCATATTTTTCTTGGAATTTCTTTACTGCCTCAAGAGTCAAGGGCCCAAAATACCCAGTTTGAGGAGTAACACCCAAAAGGGCTTGTAAGCACTTGACATCATTTCCTGACATTCCCTGTGCCAAATCTCTTGTGAAGGTAATTCCCGCACAAGCAGATGGCACACCAGCAGTTTGCCCAGTTAACTGCTGATATTGGGACATCAACTGGTTCAACTGAGCTTGGAGCTGTTGAATCTGAGCCAAGAGCTCTTCAGCAGTAACAGCAAAAACAGGACTCACTCCAGCAATCATTCCAAGAATCGTTCCAACTGCGACAATCTTTTTTAGTATGTTCATTGTTTTTATGTTTTATTTTTACTTTTGTCGCGTCGACCTTTGCTTCGCGACAAAGCTTTGGGCCGCGAAGCCGCGACCTTTTTATCTATTTTCGCTCAAACTTTTAAGTAAAATCAAGGCTTCTTCAAAATTTCCTTGTTGATAATTCAATTTTGCCTTTTCAAAAATTTCTTTTTGTTCTTTTGTTAAACTCCTTCCTTCAAAATCAGAAATTATAATCTCCACCATTGTCTTAATTGGGTCTTCTTTCTCTTCAATTCCTAAATTTGTAGCTAATACCTTATTTTCTATCTCTTTCTTTATTTTTGCAACTTCTACAGATTTTTCAAGAGCTTTTGGATCAATTGGTTTTGATTTTACTAAATTTTTTGTAGCTTGAGAAGCTGTTTCTTTCACTTCTTTAAATGCAGAGGGTAATTTTGTTGTCTCATTTTTTTCAGCCAAAATTTTCAATTCTTCCAATCTTTTTTGCACTAATTCTAATTGATAAGCGGGCTTTTCTTTTTCTGGAACAAAATAAGATTTTGCTCTTTCTGTAATTTTCTTTATTGGATAAAGAGGGTGTCCTGGTAAAGAAAATTGGGCAAAGACAGGAAGGGAAATTAATAAAATTAAAGCCAGGGTCAAGAAGGCATAAGCAGGTTTTAAAAATAAATAAGGAAGAGAGGGCTTTGCCTCCCCTAAAATTCTCTTTTTTGTCAAAACAACCCATTCTTTATCGGGTTTAATCTGATTTAATCTTTTGAGTTCGAAAATGAGGTCTTTATCTTCCATATAAATTATGACGATTTTTAATGAAATTTATTACACTTTTTGAATTTTGAGTTCTTCTCTTAAAGAATTCAAAGCTCGATGGATTAGGACACGGGTTGCAGATTCTGTTTTATCTAACATCTTGGCTATTTTTCTCACTGGAATTCCTTCTAAATAATACCAAATAAGGACATCTTGATATTCATCTTTTAATTTTGATAGGGCTGTCCTAACCTTTTCCATCTCTAAATTTAAATTCGAAGTCTCTTGTAAATTTTGGCGGGGATCAGAAATTGGATTGTTTTCAATTGGAACTGTTTGAAATTTTTCTTTTTGGCGATAGTGATCTACTATTAAATTTCTGGCAATTTGATACAAAAAAGCTTGGGGATTTTCTATTTCTTTTTCTTTAAAAGCTTCCCAACATTTTAAAAAAGTTTCAGATGTTAAATCTTCAGCGATTTCTTTTGAATTTACCTTCAAAAAAATAAAACGATAAATTTTTTCAATGTATTGATCGTAAATTTTGCTGAAAGCTTTCTTTAAATTAGGCATATTATATTTCACTAGTCTTTAAGCGATAAAAGGTAATATTTTTTTCTCCGACTCTTTCAACCAATCCTTTTCTTAATAAAGCGGCAAAATCTCTCCTCAATGTTCTTTTGCTTACTCCAGGAAAAAATTTTTTCATTTCCCAAACTTGAGCTGTGCCTTTTTCTTTTAAAATTTCTAATATCTTTTTTTGACGAGCTTCAGCTCCAGGACTAATTTGTTCATCTTCTTTTTTTTGTGAACTTATTAAATTTTGATTCTCTCTTTGTTTTTGGAAAGAAAATAAAGGAAGGGGAGCTGGGGTAATTTTTATTTTTAAATTTTGGTATTCTCTTTGGAGGGTTAAAATATCTGCTGATTTTACCCAATTTTGTCTTCTTGCGATTTCAAAAAATCCATCGAGAATTTCCAATTTAGAGTTTAGTTTAGATAATTCCTCTGACGAGAAATTGCTTTGAGCCAAAATTAATTCTAATATCTCATCTCCTATTTCTCTCATTTTATAACGAAGAGGTTCTTTTTTGGGAAAAAATAAAGTAAGCTTATAGAGTTGGTCGGTCAATTTTAATATTTCTTCTTTGTCCATAGGTCAAATAAAAAATCCTTACCTTAAGGATAAATTTATTCCTCTTTAAATTTTATTTATGTCCTATCAGAGGGATGGGACAAGTGGGACAAACTGAGTGAGATTTTGAACCTGAACAGGGGTCAAACTTTGAGCCTTATTTAAAGCTTCTTGAATCAAATCCTCCGAAAACCCTACTTCTTCTCCAACCTTTAACCACCTATATCCCATCTTTAATGCCAAATAGTCTTCAATATATATCTTGTGTTCTGGCTTGAGTTCAAAATTAACAGAATGTTCTTGTAAATAAGCCTTTAAAGCTCTTCTTGCAAGATGGGTCAAGCCCTCTCCCTTTGCTGCAACCTCTATATATTTTCCTCCCTCTTTTCTCCCCTGAGGCGCTTTAGTTTCTGTAAGGGAAATTTCCTCTAATTTCAATTTCTCTTCTGGAGAAGGAGAAACTACCTGGGTAGGACTTGGATGGGGTAGGGCTGCTGGTAATTTCTCAAAAAACTTAGCTGGCATTTTCCAGTTTCTCCCCACAAGAAATCCTATTCCCACAACAATAATTATTCCCAGAGCAATCAACCACTCCTTTTTAATATTTAAACTTTGGACCTTGATTGAGACCATATTATATCATTTTCTAACAACCAAGAGGAATTGTCAAGAGGGCTAAAGTCCAGTAAAGGCTCTAATTTTTGTCACTGGGACAGAGATTACTTGTCCTTGAGAAGTAATTTTGTTTATTCCCAAAAGATTTCCCTCAATATCAAAAAGTCCGCTTCCTGCCAATTTTTCTTTTTCAAAAATATTTGTTTCAATAACATCCTCATTAAAATATTTCACAATTCCTTCTCCGACTTCTTTTTGAATTTCTTTATCAAATCTTGCCCCAACTAAAAAAACTCTTTCTCCAAGTTTTAAATTTTCTAAATTAAAAAATGGAGGAGCTTTTAAATTTTTCTTTTCAATTTTAATTAAGGCTAAATTTTCTTTTGGATCTCTTTTTAAAATTTGAAATTGAACTTTTTCTCCCTCAACAAAAATTTCAAAACTTCCTCCTTGGGGAACCAAATCATTCAAAGTAACTGCGAGACCATCTGATGTAAGAATTATTCCCGAGCCTTCAATAATTTTTCCTTTTTGAGTTTTTGTTTTGAGAGCAAAAATTGTTTTTTCAACTTTTTCAATTGCTTCTTTTAGAGCTGTGTTTTCTTGGATTCTAACTTCTTTTGTTTGCTGAACATAGATTGGAGCTGGAGAAGGAATTTTTGAAAAATGAAATTTTAAAAAATAGGGAAATAAAATGTAATTTAAAAAAAATCCAACTAAAATCCCTAAAACAAAAATTAAGAGAGATTTAAAAAATGATTTTAGCATGAAACTAAACAGTTACCTTTTCTTTCTTTTGGGATAAAATCTCTCGAGGACCCAAAAATACAATTTTTCCATTTTCAAGATCAATCTTTACCCTATCCCCTTCCTTTATTTTTCCAGAAACAATCTCAAGAGCTAAAGGATCCAAAACTTCTCTTTGAATCACTCTTTTTAATGGTCTGGCGCCCAAATTTGGATCAAATCCTTTTTCAACCAAATATTCTTTTACTTTTTGGGTAACCTCTATTTTGATATTTTTTTCTAAAAGCCTTTTTTCAACTTTTTTAACTTCCAATTCAACAATCTTTTTCATTTCTTCTTTTCCCAAATAATTAAAGATTATAATTTCATCAATTCGATTTAAAAATTCTGGTCTAAAATGTTCTTTCAAAACTGCCATTACTTTATCTCTTATTGATTCCATTTTTGCTTCCCTTTCTTTTCCAGCAACAAATCCCAAAGGAGCTTCTTTTGCAATAATATCAGTGCCCAAATTTGAAGTCATAATCAAAATTGCGTTTTTGAAAGAAGCAACTCTTCCTTTTGCATCGGTTAATCTTCCATCCTCTAAAATTTGAAGTAAAATGTTAAAAACTCTTGGATGGGCTTTTTCGATTTCATCTAGCAAAACAACTGAATAAGGTCTCCTTCTAATTTTCTCTGTCAGTTGTCCTCCTTCTTCATAGCCAACATAACCTGGCGGAGATCCTATCATTTTTGCAACTGAGTGCTCTTCCATATATTCTGACATATCCAATCTAATCATTGCATTTTCATCATTAAATAGAAATTCTGCCAAAGCTTTTGCAGTTTCTGTTTTTCCAACTCCAGTTGGTCCCAAAAATAAAAAGCTTCCTAAAGGTCTTTTTTCTTCTGAAATTCCTGCTCTTGCTCTTCTAATTGCATTAGCAATTGCTTTGATAGCTTCATCTTGATCGACAATTCTTTTGTGCAATTCCTCTTCCATTCTTTTTAATTTCTTTGCCTCTTCTTCTAAAAGCCTTGTCACTGGAATTCCTGTCCATCTTGAAACAACTTTTGCAACTTCTTCAGGTCCTACTTCCCCTTTTAACAAAGGTTTCTTCTTTTGAATCTGAGTTAATTTTTTTTCTGCTGCCCAAAGTTCTTTTTGGAGTTGAGGAATTTTTCCATATTTTATTTCAGCTACTTTTTGTAAATTACCTCTGGCAATTTCTTTATCTGCCTCAATCTTTGCTTCTTCGATTTCTTTTTTCAAATTCTTTATTTTCTCAATTAACTCTTTTTCAGTTCTAAATTTAGATTCGATTTCCCTTTCTTTTTCTTTCAAATCTGCAAGTTGACGCAAAATTGCTTTTTGTCTCCTTTGGGATTTGTTTTCTTTTTTTAATGCTTCCAACTCAATTTCTAATTTTCTAATTTCCTCTTTTATTTTTCCCAATTCCTCTGGCTCAGACTCAATTTCTAATCTTAAACCTGACATTGCTTCATCCATTAAATCAATAGCTTTATCTGGCAAAAATCTGTCGGTAATATATCTTGCAGCTAATTGGGCGCAAGCTACTAAAGCTTCATCAGTAATTTTTACACCGTGATGTAATTCATATTTTTCTTTAATTCCTCTCAAAATTGTAATTGTATCTTCAATTGATGGTTCTGCCACATAAACAGGTTGGAATCTTCTTTCTAAAGCAGGATCTCTCTCAATATATTTCTGATAATCTTTCAAAGTAGTCGCTCCAATGCATCTTAATTCTCCTCTTGCTAAAGCTGGTTTTAATAAATTTGAGGCATCTACTGCTCCTTCTGCAGCTCCTGCCCCTACTAAAGTGTGAAGTTCGTCAATAAAAAGTAAATATCTTCCTTGAGATTTTTTTATTTCTCTTAATAGTGCCTTTATCCTTTCTTCAAATTCTCCACGATATTTTGTTCCAGCAATTAATGCACCCAAATCCAGAGAAATTAATTCTTTGTCTTTTAAACTTTCTGGAACCTCTCCCCTAACTATTTTTTGAGCTAAACCTTCAACAATTGCAGTTTTTCCAACTCCAGCTTCTCCAATTAATACTGGATTGTTCTTTTTCCTTCTTGATAAAATTTCCATCACTCTTTTTATTTCATTTTCTCTTCCAATTACAGGATCTAACTTCCCTTGTCTTGCCATTGTGGTTAAATTGACTGCATATTTTTCAATCACTTGGTATTTCGTTTCAGGATGGGGATCTGTAATTCTTTGCCCCCCTCTCACTTTCATTAATTCTTTTAAGAAAGTTTGATAATCTAACTTTCCAAATTCTAATGCACCTATTCCTCCACCTGGTTGTAAAAATGTTGCTCGCTCTAAAATTTCTTTTGCCTTAGTATCTGTGTCCAAAAGTGCCAAAAACAAATGTTCAGTAGAGATGTATTCATCTTTCATTTTGATCATTTCTTGTCTTGCTCTCTCTAAAACTTTGGCCATGTCTTGAGTAAGATAAAATTGTCCGTATCCTTGGGGGGTATAAATATAGGGTAAATTTTCAATTGCAGAAAGAGTTTTTCTTTTTAGCCCTTCAACATCAACTCCAATTCTTTCTAAAATATTTAAAACAATTCCCCCTTCTTGGGTTAAAAGGCTATAAAGTAAATGAAGAGCATCAACCTGTTGCTGACCTCTTTCTCTTGCTAAATCTTGGGCTGCTAAAATTGCTTCTTGGGCTTTATGGGTAAATTGGGCTCCGTTCATAATTTTTATTGTGTTCTTTCGCTTAAAATTACTTCAAATATTTTTTCTTTGTTTTCTCTTAAAACTTTGAGGGTAACTTTATCTCCTGGGTTATATTTCGTTATTATTTTAGCTAAAGTATTTTTTGTGGTAATCTTTTCGCCATTAAATTCCAAAATTATATCTCCCTCTCTCAAACCTGCCCTTTCAGCAGGAGAGCCTGGGAAAATTGCAGGTTCTCCTTCATCTCCTTTTTGAATTAAAGCTCCATAATTTACTGGTAAATTTTTCTTTTTTTTAAGCTCGTCATCAATTATCACATATCTTACGCCCAAAAAAGGATAAACAATTTTCCCTGTACTTTTTACTTGTTCTATAGCTTTTTTGGCTTTGTTTATTGGAATTGCAAAACCAATATTTTCTCCTTCAACTGACATTGCGGTATTAATTCCAATTACTTCTCCCTTTAGGTTCAAAAGAGGTCCCCCAGAATTTCCAGGGTTAATAGCAGCATCTGTCTGAATTACATCTTCTAAAACTTCTACAAAGCTTCCTCCAGAAGCTGTAATTTTCCTTCCCAAACCTGAAATTACTCCCACAGAAACTGTATTTTGAAATTCTCCCAAGGCATTACCAATAGCAATTACTGTTTGTCCAATTTGCAAATTATCTGAATCTCCAAGTTTTAGGGTTGGAAGTGGTTTTTTTGCCTCAATCTTTAAAACTGCCAAATCCTGAACAGGATCTTTAGCTAAAATTTTTGCTTTATATTGTTGTTCATCATTAGTAACAACAGTATATTCTGCATTTTCTTCTAAAACTACATGTTTATTTGTCAAAATTAAACCATCTTCAGAAATTATAAAACCTGATCCCCAACCAACATTTTTTTTCTCGGTTCCCTTTTGGCGATACTGTGGAATTTGAATTTTGAAAAATGGTTCTCCAAATGGTGCCCATTCTTCATAGTATCTTTCAAATACCGGAAATTGTTTGCTCACTACAATACTCACTACTGCAGGTGAAGCTTTTTTGACCACATTTATAATTGCCTCTTCTTGTGAAGTTGTTGGAATATAAGGTGTTTGTTCAGGTTTTTGTTCAATTTGTCTTGGAAGCTGAGTTGAAAGTTGTAATTTTCCAAGGATGTTCTTCAATTCAGAGTAAAAATAAGCATTAACCAAAATGCCCCCAACAAGTCCCAATAAAAAAGAGCCCAAAAGCAAAAGAGGTAGATAGTTTTTTTTCTTTTTTGGGGATTGAAGCTTTAAATATTCCATTTGAAATTCTGGTTGGGGTAATTTTTCCATGGTCAAGTTTATTTTATCCTCTTTTTTTATCTTTTTTCAAGTCGTCAAATCTATAAGAAAAGAGGTCTTTCTTGACAGGTCCAAAAAAGAACATATGAAGTCCTGCAAGAATATATTTTAAATAGGTCTTTAATCTTCCGTCTCTCTCAAATCTTCTTGCAGAAGTCAAAACGGGCTCAGTTTTAATAAAGCCAAATTTTGAAATTTTTGCTGCTCTTTTTGCTAAATCGTGATCTTCTCCAATTTTAACTTCCTCATCAAAACCTCCAACTTTTTCAAAAACCTCTCTTTTAATTAATACGGAATTTGTTGCAAAAGCGGTCCAATTTTGAAAAATTTCAACAAATTTGTTGTAAAGAAAATAGCAAATCTTATCAATGAAATTTCCTTTTGGATAAATTGGAAAAGAGGCAACTCCTAAATTTCTTCTTTTGAACTCAGAAATCAATTTTTCAAAAAATCCATCTGGCAAATAAATATTGTCTGCGTCCATAAATAAAAAAATTTCTCCTTTTGCAACTTTTGCTCCTTCGTTTCTTCCTTTTGCTGGCAATCCTCCTTTTACAACTTTGCAACCAAAACTCTTAGCAATTTCAACTGTCCTATCAGTCGATCCTCCATCAGCAACAATTATTTCGTAATCAGAAAAATTTTGCTTTTTAATTTGAGAAAGCAAAATCGGCAAATATTTCTCTTCATTTTTTGCAGGAATGATAATTGAAAGCATAAACTATTTCGTTGATTTTTTAATCTTTTTAAATAGCAAAAAAGCAGAAAAAAGAAAACCCAAAATAAAAATTAGCAAAAGAGAGCTTAATTTAAAATTTGAAAGAGAAGCCAAAAGAAAAAAGTTTGGAGTTTCTTTGATTTTTTCTGGAGAAGGAATAATAATTTTTTCTCTTTTTGTTTCTTCTTTTTGTTGGCTTGTTTCTGGTCTTTTTAAAAATTTATAACTTAGCTTTTCCCCTTTCTCTTTTTTTAATTTTAAATTTTCAGTTTGAGTTGAGGTTTTAAATGCCGAACTTTCTCTTTGTGAAATCTTGCTTCCTGACATTGATAGAGCTGAAATTTTCACTTTCGTTGTCGTAGAAGATGTTGCCATTCCATCAAAAACCGTCAAATTTATTAAATAGTCTCCAGGATTTTTAAAAATATAAGAAATTTTTTGTCCTCTAATGATTTCACTATTTCCAAAATCCCAAAAATATTCTAAAGGGTCTCCGTTTTGATCAAAAGATTGAGAACCATCAAAGAAAATTTCTTGTCCCACATAACCTTCAGATGGAGCTGAAATTTTTGCTGTTGGTGGGAAATTTATTCCCGCTCCCCCATTTTCAAATCCCAAAATCGCAAAATACTCTTTTCCTTCATATTCAGTAATTTCCAATCTCATTTCATAATTTTCTCCATTAACAGGGCAAGTGCTCGTTACAATTTCTCCCAAAATCAAATCAATTCTGCAATCGCATCTTGGGTTTATTTCTTCAATCTTCGTTGCCAAAGGACAAACATAAACTTGCCCTTCTTCATTATAATGAATTTGAGCAAAAACAGAACTCGCAAAAATTAACCCAATCAAAACTATTCCACTTTTCCGCAAAAGTGGAATTTTTGAATTTCTTAATTTGATATTTCTAAATTTCATGCTATTTTTTCTAGCCTTTGAATTCCTCCATAACTTTTCTACAATTTTCTTCAAAGGTTTCAATGTCTTTAGTCTTTATAAGTTTACCGTTTAAAAACTCGTAAATATCTCTTTTTAATTTACAAGGATCTGAAGGATAAGAAGAGTAATCTATCCAAACTTCTAATTCGCCGTCGTCATCATAATCTCCCAATTTTATTCCCGAATTATTTAAGAAGCCCTTGATTTTCTCTTCTGGAACTATGGGTATATATTCCAACCTGTTCTTTTTATAAGAATATATCAAACTATTTATCCCATTGGCACCAACCACTAATTCAATAATCAACTCTTTTTTCCCATCTTTATTTATATCTACCACGAAGGCTTCGTTGAACGCACCCTCTAACTCTAAGGGGCTGGTGCTTTCAATCTGAACCAGAGTTTTATGCTCTGTTGTTGGAGTAACATAAAAGCTAAAATTAATTTTTTCTAATTTTCCATCAGAATCTAAATCGTCGACAATGTTTCCAAGTTTAACTATTTTATTCTCCTCCCAAGCTTTCTCCATAATTGGCCAAACCTCATCCTTAGTTATTTTTTGAACAACCTTTCTTTCTAAATTAAAATGTCTTAAAAATACGCCCGCAGTTGCAATACTTATAAACAACATCAAAATTATCAAAAAAGACAACTTCGCTTTTCCTACAGAATTCTCTTTATGAGAAATTTCACTCGATAAGCTAACTTCCTTTTCATAAAAATCTAAAGTACATCGAAGAAGTCTCAATGTCCGAGGGGAATTTTGATAATCTTCTATTCTAAATGGTCCTTCTTTTGGTACTCTTTCTGGACCTAGGCTCCAAGCAACGATTGATTTTTCCATCCAATTTTCGCTGCCTTTGTATTTGGCAAGTATTTCTTTAAAATATCTAATTCCCCCATCGATGTTTTGATCAGCATCGAATGGGTCAGTAATATTGCCGCCGTATCTCTCGTTAATATCTTCGATCGCATCATCCATCAGCTGAAAAATACCTTTGGCTTCTTTTTCTGAAACTGCGTAAGGAAAAAATTGGGATTCGCAATAAGCAAGACTTAACATTAATTTCGAATCTACGCCCAATTCTTCGGCTTTTTCCCTGATTTTCTTTTTTATTTCTTCTTTCCCCTCGCCCTCGATTTCTAGGGCTTCGCAATATACAAAACCAACTTTCCCCTTATAAGAAACTTTATGCCAACGATCGGAGATGGCTGGCTCATTGGGACGATAAAAAGGTCTTTCTCCTTTAATTGCTTTTTCCAAGATAATTACTTTCTCTTCTTTTAAAATTTCAGCCAAAATATTCTCATTAATAAGCGGCTTTTCTCTTAAGTTCGCTCTTTCCCAAATCACTTTAGCTTTTAGGAAAAATAGGGGTTTTTCCAATTTAATTTTTATCCCTTTTATTTTTGGCGACCTATCTGCCCAAAGTTCAATGTAATGAATTTTAGGTTTTAAATTCAATTCTCTTTCAAAAATTTTTTCTTTTCCTTTCAAGACCCTCCCGCACCAATACCAATTTCTGTGAGATTTTGGTTCTTCGTTTTTCTGAATTTCGCCATCGATAATCAATTTTAAATCTGAATCGTCTCTTTTGAAGGCAAAAAATTTATTTCCCTCCTCTGCTGAGGCCTCAATTTTTAGTGCCTTGATTGGTAAATTAACCAAAACGATTGTTAGCCATTGCCTTCTATTTCCATCTTGAATAGGGTAGTTATCTCTTGGCAAAAAAGAAATTTCTGATTCTTCGATTTGATAAATTCTAATTGACTCAAGAAGAGGAGATTGATCTACTAAGAAATTTAGATTGTGAATTCCCGATGAAAGATAAATTATAAAAAAGTTAGTTTTCTTTAATCCTTTCAAATTATTTCCACTCCAAGCAACTGATTTTTTAGAAAAGGAAATTCCATCAATTTTTACTGATAACTCATCATCTCTTAAAAAGCTTTTCAAAAAATTCTGCCACCAAGATTTAGAAGAACTCAAAATCTCAATCCCATAAATTCCCTCTTTTTCAACTTCAAAACTCCAATTAAACTCTTTTCCTTTTAATCTCAAATTAAGTTTTTCCTCCTTAATTAGTTTCATCTTTAATTAGCTTAAAAAATTATTTCCTAAATTTCTATCCCACTTTTGCCACGCTAAGCGCGGCAAAACTAAAATTTTTAAATTGTTTGTTTTGACACTTCCAGAGTTCATGAATTCATGAAATCGTGAAATATCAAATTTCGATTAAAATTAGCCCATATTTTCACAAAAATTTTCCCTCATAAAATTGTTACCTTGTCAGAGGTCTGACCCCTGCACATTGATTTTCACACATTTTATTAAGCACATTTGCGCAATTGCGCAAATGTGAAAGTGTCAAGAAAAAAATTTATTTCATCTTTACCTTTCTGGGCCGATAACGAACATTTCATCCCAATAAATACTTGTTTTGGGTATATCACTACTATCCCTTTTTGCTCTTACCTTTAGTTGAGCATAAGCTGCATTAGGAGGCGCATCTTTTTCAATTTGGATTTCTTTCCAATTTTCAAAGGTAGAAAGCTTTTGTCCTTGAGAAGGATAACATTCTCCAATTATACTTTTATCTTCTGTTAACCAACAAATTTGAATGAATATCCGATAAGTTGTGGGGTCTGCGTTACTCCCTGGATTAGATAAATAATACCAACCTCCAAACTTGTAGTTTTCTCCTGGGTTAATGGGAATCGGGGAAGAAATAAATTCTCGACCATAAGAAGTAGTAATATCTTTTTGTTTCATTGACCAACTACCGCTCTTTGCTAATTCATTAATTCGAATTGTTGCAGCGGCAGTGGAATCTTGTGTCCAATTTGCTGCTATTTCTGGGCTTTCTCCTTCTTCTTCAAAACTGTAATTTAAAAGCAGGTTTTTTATCTGTTTTTGCTGCAATTGCGTTTCATTTGATAACGGGGTTTCCTCTTTTGTTTGAGATTCCGGAGTAATTGCAATTTCAAGTTCTTTTACTTTTATTTCGTCTTTAAACTCTGCAACAATTTTTTTATTACTCGATTGCCTCACTTTTGCCAAAATTTCTGCTTCGCCTTTGAGGTCCTGATATTTGTCGGAGATTCTTAATTTAAAGTCGCCAGAGAAGGAAGTTCCTGTGAAAACTTTGGGTAAAAATTTCCAGGAATCTTGCCACTCCTCTCCGGTTTGTGAAATTTCAGAGATTGTTCTTTTTTGCTCTGATTTATCAGAGATTTTTAAAATTGAAATTTTGATGTCATAGGTTTCGTTTTCTAAATCTGAAACTGAAAGCGAAACTTGAAATTCTTGGTTTGCAAAAATTTCTTTTGGAAAATTAAGAGAAATTTTTGGTTCTCTTTCCTCCTCTTTTTCAATTTCAACAAAGCCTGAACTGTTTTCCCTTCCTGGAGTTCCGCCAGGATCTAAACTCGTTTGCCAAGAAAGATCATTTTTTCTTTCTGCTGTCCTCTTTGAAAAACTATCTCCTGCTGGCCAAGAAGAGGTTGCAAAAACTTCATCTTCTAAATTGCAATTTTTGTCAAATAAAAATAGGGCTTCGTCCGAATTTTTGATTGCCCCTGAAAAATCATCTCCCCTTTTTAAAAGCAAAATTTCATTTGGAGAAATTTCTGTCCCTTCTTCAAAAATAATTTTTAATTTCTGATTTTTGTTTGAAATTTGCCAGCCTGAAAGATCAATTTCATCTTTTGAAATATTTTTTATTTCAATCCACTCATTTGCCGGCGACTCTTCATCTCCCATCCAACAAATCTCATTAAAAATTACTCGATGCCCTGGCAAATCTTTTTCTTTCTTTTCACAAATTTTTTCCTTTTTTATTTCTTTGATTTTTTCTTTCTCTTTTTTCAATTTCTCTTCTAAAGCACTCAATCTCTTCTCTAATGCTTCTTTGAATTTACTATTTTCCTTCTCTATAGAGGACAGCTCGTCTTTTAAACTTAAGGCTTCTTTTATAGATTTTTTAAGATTTGAAATTTCAACCTCAAGATTCGCAATTTCATTTTCTATCTCTTTTAGATTTCCATTTTCTTTTTGCAAAGAGCTAACTTGAGCCAAAAACGGAGAACTTCTTGAAAAATAAAGAAATCCTCCAAAAAGAGCCACCAAAATCAGAGAAATAAAAATTCCAATTATTAACCCTCTTTCCATATTTTTAAAAAATTTTCTCTGATTAAAATTGTTAAAATGCAATGTGCCTTCTTTCTTTTTATCTCTTTTTAAAAACTTCCTCAAGCAATCACCGTTCCACTTTTCCACAAAACTGGAATTCTTGAATTTTTGTTTTGACAGTTCCAAATTTCATGAATTCATGAACTCGTGAAGTGTTAAAATTTCAAAATTTGATAAATTTTCATTTAAGGAAATAATACAGTGGAACTATTAATCCAATTAAACACAAAACAATTCCTGCGATGGTGAATCTCTTTTTTGTGGATTTTAAACTTAATATCCCAAAAATTATTCCCATCATCCCTATTAAAGGAATGAAAAGAATTTTCAATTTTTAGATTGTCTTTCGTCATTCTGGCATATAAAGGATTGATTTTCTTTTCTTAAAATCAATGTCTTTTATGGATTTTTCAAGTGAATATTGAAACCCCATCTTTGTCCAAAAAATACCAACTGAAATTACGGGCCCGAAGCTAAAAAAAGAAGAAATGGCAATGACAGTAATATCCAAATTAATCCAATTAAAGACAAAAAAATCCCTCCGATACCCAATCCTGTTATTAGTCTTCTGCGAGGTTTCGATCTTAGAACCATTATTCCTAAAATTAGACCAGTAATCGAAGTTACGAAAATAAACGATGAAAAATTGAGAATACCAAATGGAAGTAATTGTTCTAAAATTAGATCTAAAACTGTTACATAAGCTTCTGAAATTTGGTTCAATGCTTTTATGGAGAAAAAAAACCTTTCAAATATCGTCGTGATAGGTACCAAACTGCTAATTATGCCTAATACAAAAGAAATTATCGCTTTTCCTATCAACTTATTTTTTGTCTTCTGATCAAAAATGTCGTTTTTCATAACTTTTTATTTTAAATTTTCGACCTTGATTATTTTGAAATAGATAAAAACAAAACTCTTGATTCTTCAATCTCTCCTGGCCACTTTTCCATGTAAAGAATTGATTTCCCTTTTTGCGAATCGATGTCAGCAACTAAACCTGATAAATCAATATCTTTCGTGGCTCTCTCAAAATGAACATTGAAGCCCCCGATTGGCACAGAGGGCGATGCTAATTCCTTTTTTAAAAGAACAAATCCTTCTGTGCTCTGAGCGTTTTCTTCTTCAGTCAAAACAATATTTTCTTGACCATTTAGTAGAGGAAACAAATTTGATATTGGTAAAATTATTTTCCATCTTGGTTTTCTTTCTCCTATTTTCAAATTCCAAGAGATTTCTTCTGAATAATTGAAGCTAAGTCTAATCTTGACACTACTTACATGAAAGTAAAAAAGGTTACGGCTACATAACCACAAAACAATGAAAAAATTAAATCAAGTGTGCACAAAATTAACCCAAAAATGGCGAGGAGTTTTTTTGAAGATCTTAACCCTTTTATTCCTAAAATAACACCCCAAATAGAAAGGAAGAATGTCCAAATAAATGAAAAATCAAACAAAATTACAGCAACATTTAAGCCAAAAGTAGAAAAAAATGAATGATATACCAATTTCCCTATTCCGGTATTTAAAAGTCTACCGTTATCTATCCATAAAAACAAAAAAAATGCTCCTATTATTCCAATTATCAACGAAGCAGTAGCTTTTTTAGGCTCAGTGTGAAGTGTCTGAATATTCATTTTTTGGAATAAATAATATTTTCGACCTTTCAATTTCCTCTGGTCAATCCTTCATATAGAGGATTGATTTTCTCTTCTCAAAATCAATATCTTTTGTTGTTCTCGAATCTCTCATTCGTTTCGTTGTTTACATTCATTTTTGATTTTATCTTGGAGTTAAGATGATAAGCCACCAATAGCCAATATATAATGAAAAAATTAAATCAATACAGCACAAAATTATCCCTAAAATTGCAATTCCTTTTTTCAAGGATTTTATTCCCTTAATTCCTAAGAAAATGCCAAAAATGGAGAGGAAAAATATGAAGATGAAGAGAAAGTGAATATAAATAAAAGAAAGAAAGATAAATTTACTAAACCATTGAGGGAGTTTTGAATTATCAGCAAAATCAAGTATTCTTTTCCAAATGAGTTCTCCTGGAAAAAGTCCAAATGATGTTACATTTAAAAATAAACCAATTATCCCCACTGCTCCAATTATTAATGAAACAATTGCTTTTTTCTCTGACATAAATTTGAAAATAATGTGTTTTTATTTTGGAATAAACAAGACCTTTGATTTCTCAATTACATCTGGCCATTCTTTCATATAAAGGATTGATTTTCTATTTTTCAAGTCAGAATCAGCAATTAAATTAGAAAGATTAATGTCTTGATTGGCTTTTTCAAAATGAACATTAACACCTCCAATAGGAATGATAGGCGAACCTATCTCTTTACTTATTAAAGTAAATCCCTCCGTATTCTGGGAATTTTCTTCTTCAGTAACAACAATATTTTCTTCTCCATTCAACAAAGGAAGAAGTTTTGGTATTGGCAAAAGTATTTTCCACCTTGGTTTAGTTTCTTGTTTTATTTTAACATCCCAAAAAATTTCCTCATAGTACTCTGGATTACTTTTAGGGATTACTTTTAAACTTACTCTATAATTTCCCGGTTGAGAGTAAGTGACGATACATTGTGAATGTTCATTTTCTTTCCTTTCACACTGAGCGGAATAATTTCTATCAAAATCCCATGCATAGGAGAGAATTTCATTTGGTTTTAAATTTTTAGTTTTGGCTATGAATTTTATCTTCTCACCTACAGCAACTTCCTCTTTATTAGTGATAAAATAAGGATTTATAGCTTGAGGAAAACCAGTAGCAAATGTTCCAAAATCAATATCACTTAGATTCCCACCAGTAATTTGAATGATTCTTATAAATTGACCGAATGAACCTGAACACCTCTTTGGTGGTATACTCACTAATGGTTGCAATAAAGCCTCAGTCTCAATTACTTCACTGGGTGACATTTCCCACCATTTTGCAATGTGAGTGCAATGGGTATGTCCAGCAAAAATATAAGTTTTGCAATTACATTCCTCTGTTCCGCATTTGCAGTATTTTTGAATAATGGGTTCTATATCGAATTTCAACTTCGATAAATAAAGCTCGACTACTAACGGTTGATGCACAAATATGATGACTTTCTTTCCCTGATTTTCTTTTAATTTCTCCTCTAACCAATTTAAGGTTTCGTTCCAAACGCGAACTGTAGTACAACCCATAGGAATAAGTTCATCATAATCTCTTGCATTAAAGTCTAAAGCGATGAAAGTTGTGCCACCGAAATTGAAGGCATAATTTTGAAAATAGGGAGGACCTTGATATAGAGGAGTTTCCTCTTGTCTTTCAAAATTATCAAAAAGAGCTTTTATCCTTAAGGTGTTAGTTGCATTGTCTTGCCAGAAAATTTTTTCGAAATATTCATCCCCTAAGGGTTCGCCCTCTTTTCTTTTTTCTTTAATCGTATTCCATCTCCCACCCAAACCATCAGGATCTGTTGTCAATTTTTGGGTGTTTGGCCAAATGTCATGATTGCCGATTAAAGGAATGTAAGGAATTTTTAACTGGTTTAAAATCTCTCTGGCTTTTAAAAATTCTGAATATTCTGCTGTGTCAGAAATATCACCATCCACTACTACAAATTTAATATTTTGTCTTTCATAATTATCATTTATCCAATCAACTACCATTTTTAATCTTTTGGTCAAATAGTAATCTTGTCCTTCTTCTTGATCGTTATATCCTTCTCCGTTGTAATCTGGAATTCCCCAACCAATATGCAAATCTGTAATAAGAACGAATGAAAATGGTTCGACTTTTATAATTGTTGAGGTTGAGGAAGTGGCGCCGTTTTCATCTGTCACAGTAAGAATGATTTGATATTCGCCATTTTCGTCAAAAGAAAATTCAGTTGTTGTGCCATAAAAAGTAGAGCTTGCAATTTGCCATTCAAAACTTACAATTTCTCCATCAAAATCAAAAGATTTCGCACCATCAAATTTAACCTTTGTTCCTTTTACTGGAAATTTTGGAAAAAATTCAATTATTGGAGTTGGGGGTTGGTTTTGGAAAATGATTAATGGCAAATAGTTTTTGTTGATTTTTGAAACAGTATTAATAAAAAATGGGTTTCCTTCAATTTCTAAATAAAGTTCGTAATGTCCATCATTTACTGGTCTTGGCGGATTCGAAATCGAAAGAGAAAAATGATAAGAATTTGAACCTGCTTGAAAATAAGAAATAGTGTCAAAAGAAATTGTGCTTGAAGATAGTTCTTTTTTAAATCCATCTGTGGCAATTAAGGAAATTTTTGGAATTTGAGTTGGAAATTTTCCATTGAGAGAAAAAACACCTTCAATTTTTAGTTCGTTTTGAGAAAGAGAAATTTCACCCTTACCCTCTCCTTGTCCTTCAATAGTTTCTAAATTTTCATCCAAGTTATATTGAAAATTAACATCAAATTCCCACTTTTGAGAAATTAAATTTTCCTCTTTCTTTCCCATTAATGGATATTGGTCGCAATCATTGTAAAAACAATACGGACTATCCCCTATTTCATCTGCTCCCTCTTCATCTTGATTTTGACCTGACTTTTCATCTTTCCCAGCATAATCTGACCAATAATTTCCGCCTTCAGGATATCCATTATCAAAAAAATTTTCTTGATTGTTAGTGTTTGCCTGTGTTTGATTATCAATAAAATTGTTGTGATAAATAGAATTTTTAGCACTATCTAAGGAGAAAATTCCTGTGGTGTTTTCCCTTAAAGTGTTTTGGGTAACAAGATTTTCGCTTGAGCTATAAAGATAGAAGCCAAAAAAGCGAGACTTTTCAATTTTGTTATTCTTTAAAATATTTTTTGAGCTCCAATTAAGGTAAATACCGTTACTATTTTCTGAAAGGAAATTCCCAAAAATGTTATTTTCTGAAGACAAAGCAATGCTTATTCCATAAGGCGAATTTGAAATATTGTTGCCATCGAGAATATTTCGAGAAGAGCAAGAAATAACTATGCCTTTTTTGAAAAAACTGTTATTAGAAAGAGTGTTGTTATTTGAAGAAGAAAGAACAATTCCGCCAGAATTATTGTCAGATATTTCATTCTTGATTGTATTCTTTTCTAATAAATTCTCATTTGAAGAATCAAGATAAATATCTGAGTAGTTATTGAGGATTGTGTTTTCAGTTACAAGAACTCCTTGCGAATTAGAAAGATAAATTCCTATATTGTTTTCTTCTATTTTGTTGCCTTCTATTTTTGAATTTTTGCTATTTGAAAGAAAAATGCCAAAAAAATTATTTTTTAAATTTAAATCTTTAAAAGTAATGTTGCTACATCTTATGCAATGAACAGTTCCAGCATTTGAAGATGAATCAAGGGTAATATTTGAGGCATTAATGAGATAATAAATTGGTTTTCCATCAACAAGATTTGTAGTATCAATATCGTTTTCGTAACCAAAAGATAAAAAGTTGAATTTATTGTTTTGCATTTGATTTTCTCTCAAAATATTATTTTGGGAATAATAATCAAGTGTAAAACCGCACCAAGAATTATTTTCAATAATGTTTTCCCTAAACTCATTATTATAAGAGGCGTGCAAATAAATTCCTGCCCAGTTATTGGAAAAAGTGTTATTTTCAAATTTATTATTATTTGAGGAAGAGAGGGAAAGCCCTCTGACAAAATTTCTCACTTTGCAATTTTTTATTGTAATTCCAGTTTTAGAATTCAAATAAATTCCATAACCTTCATCGTTTCCAACTATATTGTGATTTGCGCAATCTAATGTAATATTGTTTTCATCTATTTGGACGCTTTGGTTTAAATCCTGATTTAAAATGCAAGTTTGAGTTGAGGTGTCCCAATTTCCATAATTTGAGCAATCTCTTGGCAAAAAGATTGTTGATTTTTCTTCCTGAAACCAAATGTGATGAGATTTTGATAGATCTTGTTCCCATTCATATTTTCCTTCATTACCAGAATAAACCTCAACAACATTTTTATAACTATCTTCATATTTGTAATAAATTTTATTTGGCTCTAAATTTTCAATTATTAAATTAGCTTTTTCTGCCCCATTTTCTTTGTCTTCTTCAATCATTAAACTTATTAACTTTGGCATGGATTCTAAAATTACTCTAATTTTCTTATCGCTTTTCAAACTAATGTTTAAATATTCGCTCTTTTTTATTTCAAAGTATGTGCCTTCTCCCTCAACTCTTCCCGGAATTAAAAAAAGATTTTGAAATTCAAAGCTTTCAGCTCTTATTAGAATTGGAAAAATAATAAAAAATAAAAAAATTAGTAACTCTTTTGTTGCCGTTTTAAAACTTCTACTCATGCAATACTTGCACGTTTGCGAAAATTTAAAAATTAAATTTTTTTATTTTAGCAAATTTAAATGCTCAATCAATTGTGGAAATCTTAGAGTAGGTTTTCGGCAAAAGAAGATACATTTTGCTATTTTTGGAAGTTGATTTTTTAATCTTTTAAAAAATTTTTGTTGGGACATTCAATAATAAAAATGTCCTACTTTAAATAGGACAGATTTGCTGGTTTTTCTTAATTTTTAAAAAATTGTCCTCGCTGGGACACAAAAATTAAAAATAAGGAGGGGTTTCTAAAAGGTCTGAAAGTGGTAAGATTTTGTAACCTTTTTCTAATATTTTTGGGATAATTTTTGATACAGCTTTGGTTGTTTGCCTATAGTTTCCCATTTTTGTATCGCATCCTTCATGGAAAGTCAAAATTGCTCCTGGAGAAATTTTTTTCAAAATTTCAAAAACCATCAAAGAGGCTGGGGGTTGGTCTGGTTCAAAAATTGAAAAAGCTGTTGAACCAATCAAAATTAAATTTTGTTTTTTAACAATTTTTAAAATAGCTGGTGAAACAAAAAAATAAGGAGGTCTAAAAAATTTTGGTCTTTTTTTGATTATTTGAAAAATTAGATCTTGGGTCTTTATCAAATCTTTTTCAAGCTTTGGAAAGGAAAATGAAACAAAAAAGCTATGATTAAAAAGATGATTGCCAATAATATGACCTTCTTTAAAAATTCTTCCTGTAATTTGGGGATGTTTTTGAATGTTTTTGCCAATTTGAAAAAAAGTGGCTTTGAGATTATATTTTTTTAAAATTTCTAAAATTTCTAAAGTCGTGAGAGGATTTGGTCCGTCATCAAATGTTAAAGCCAAAAATTTATTTTTTGTTTTTATTTTAAAAAAAGTATTTTTTGGAGGGAAATATTGAAAAAATAAAAAATAAAGATGCCAAAGAAGGATAATTAAAATTGAGAGAAAAGCTATGGCAAAAAATAATGTTGCTACCATTTTAATTTTGTTTTTTCTCTGATTTTAGCCTCTCGATTTCTTTTTCCATTTCTTCCATTTTGAGTTTCATTTCTCTCATTTTTAATTCTCTTCCAACTGTTAATCGATGGAATTTCTCCAATTCCTCAACTCTTTTTTGTAGTTCTTTAGTTCTCTCTTTTACTTTTTCTTCTAATTCTTTATTAATTTGTTCCAATTGCTCAGCCAACTCTCGTAATTCTCTCGTTCTTGCCCTTACTCTAATTTCAAGAACATCTTTTTCTTCTTCTAAAATATCTTTGGCTACTTTTAAACTTACGATCATTTCGTTAATTTGTTCTGCCAAATCTTGAAGTTCATCATTTGTATTAATGTTTGCCTGAACTTCCAGGTTTCCTTTTTTTACTTGAGAAACAACTTCTAAAAGATTAAAAAGTGGCAGTAAAATCCCTCGAGTGATTAAGATTACTAAAAGGGTGGAAACTCCTAAAATAAAAATAATTGTTGAAAAGACAATGATCCAGCTGTTTGAAAGATTGACTACAGTTTTTTGCAAAAGCTCTTGGGGCAAATAAGATCTTGCTTCAGAGATTATTGTTTCATAACCTCGATAAATAATGTAAGCTAAGATTAAATTGGAAACCAAAACGGTTCCTAAAACAACAGCTAATATTTTCCAAAAAATACTAACTCTTTTCATGTTTTAATTCTTCTTTGCGGGCTAAATAAACTAAATAAGGAATTAAAAAGTAGAAAATTTCTATTATTATTGGTCTGGGGAAAAAATAAAAGGTTCTAATAAAGGAAATAATTCCGTAAAGAAAAAGTGCAAAGTAATTATAAAGCAAAGAAAGATTTTGCCAAGTGATTTTCCCTTTTTGAAATTCTTCCTTGATGATTAATAAAAATGCAAGAAAACAAACAAAAATAATCCCGATTAAAAAATAAACTCCAGTTTTTTCAAAAGGAGAATATATCCAAGGATCATTCATTCTTACTTCGATCTTTGCATCTTTAAAATAAAAAAACAAAATAAAAATAATTAAACACAAAAAAAGAAAAGCTGAAGGTATTTTGATTAAAGATGTAATGGAAATTTTAGAAAGGAAAAAAAGAAAAATAAAAAAGAGTGAAACACCAATGAATGTCCAAGCTATTAGAATGAAAAAGCAGGTTTTTTCTAAGGGCATACCAAGTAAGTGATAATTCAAAAGCATAGCAAAAATGAGAAAAAAGCTAATGGCAGTTGAAATCCAAAAACAAAACAAAAAAATATCTGGCAATTCAATTTTTTTCTTTTTTGAAATTACAAAATAGGCTGCGAAACTAAAGGCTAAAAACTCAAGAAAAGAAAAAGAAACTCCAATTAGTTTATCTAAAAAATTTGGTTCCATTTAATTTATTGAAACAATATTTTAGCTTCATTTAAAATGCTTTCATCCCCCTTTTCTTTTAACCAATACCACCATTCAACTCCCCATAAATAAATTGTATCAATTCCTGTTTTTCTGGCAAAATCTATATTTTCTTTAAATTTTTCAAAGTCCATTGTAATTTTTTGTTCTTTTAAATCACAATTATAAATTAAATTTTTGCACCAGGGTTCTGCCTGAAGCTCACCAATTATTACTTTCTTTTTGAAGAAAAATTCAATAAGTTTTGCTTTTCTCCAATAATAAACTGGTGGGAAAGGATAAGTAATATATCTTTCAAATTCTTTAAAATAGACTCTTCGATGCAATGTAGTGCTTACAATGTCTCCCAATCTTGCTGCCTCAATCCAAAAAGAAAACTCTCCACTATCTCCAAAAATTATTGGTCTTTTGTCTAGTGATTTAACTAAATTAATTTCTCTTCTTACAAAATCTCTCTTAATTTCTGGACATTCTCCAAAGGGGAAAAATGGCTCATTTTCTATCTGCCAAGCTACAATTTGGGATTCTTTTTGATATCTAAGAATTATATTTTGGACTAAATCTAAAACCTCTTGATTAAGTTCTTCTTGAGACAAATTCTTTGCCCAATCTGGTAAATGACACTCTGGCCATCTACCAGTTTTTAATCCAATAACTAAAATTAAATTTGCTTTATTTTCTTTAGCTTTTTTTATTTGCCAATCTAAATCTTCAAAGTTAAATTGATTATTTTTTGGTTCTATTAAGTCCCAATGGGTAATAATTTTTAGATTTTTTGCCCTTAAATCTTCTAAAATTTGAAGATAGGTTTTTTTCCAATCCAATCCTAAAAGTTGGGCATGCTTTTGAGAAAAAACTACTCCCCATTCAATTTTTTCTGCTGGCTTTGTTTTCCCAACAAAAAGATAAAAAATGAAAAATGAAAGAAAAATTAAAAATCCAAATAAAAAATATTTTAAAACTTTTTTCATTTTATTCTTGAACATTCATGCCCAAATTCGCAATTATTTGCGAGATCTTGAAAGTTCCTAATTTTTCTCCTTCAATAAATCCCTGCATTGCTGCTTCAGCTAAATATCCTTGTTCTAACCAATCAAAAAGCCATTCTTTTGTATAATCTGGATTTTCTTGGAAAATTCCAAAGCCAGATTTTAAAAGATATCTCATGTTGAATTCTTCTTGAGAACCAATGGGAGGGGAAATTAAAATTGGAATCCCTAAGGCAGAATAAAAAGAAAGTTCAGAAGGTTTTGTCCATAAAATATCAGTTTTTCTTAAAGCCAAATTAAATTTTTCAAAATAATCTTCGATCTTCCTTTCAAAAATTATCTCAATTTCTCTCTTTAAATTTTCTCTCAGCCCAAAATCGTCAATAATTTTTTCAAAATAATTTTTGACTTTTTCTTTTATCCCTGCTGACAAAATTATTTTAATTTCTCCTTTTTTTATTTTTTCTTTTAAACTTTTGAGAATTTTTCGAGCAATTTCTTTTTGGGCACCTGCTCCTCCAACCGAAAACATTAGAGTTAATAAATGATCAGATTTTTCTGGTAATTTTCCTAAATTTTTTTCAATTAAAATTTTATATTTTTCAAAATATTTTCTTTTTGGATCCAAATTTAAAAGCCGATTTTTTAAATCTTCCTTTAAAATTTCTAAATCTTTACCCAAATTTTCTAAAGGCAAAGGGTAACCAGTAAGAAAAATATTCTCTGCTTTTACTCCATAAAGTTTTAATCTTTCGACTACTCTTTCATTTGGAGCAAAGTATTTAATTTTGCTTTCTTTTGGATTTAATGGTGCCCAAGTTCTAGAAATGTCAGCATCACAAACAACACAAAAAATTTCTCCTGGATATTCAAAAAATTCAGCAGCAAAAGCTGGAGTAAAAAAAGTTGAGATAATGGGTAAGTTTGGGTTCTTTTCTTTTAAGCTTTCAATTAAATGTTTGCACCATTCTTTTTTAAAAAGAGAGTAAATATTTTTTAAAGTAAAATTTGGTTTAGACAAATCTCTTTTTGGATAAAATTTTAAAATTCTTTGAAACCGATCAAAAATTCTAAATGCTAATTTGCCAAGAATGGGGAAACGATAAAAATTTGAGATAGCTTCATAAAAATTTCTTGTCTTCTCCCAGATAATTTTGTCTTTCTTTGGAATTCCTGAATAATCATTGGCATTAATAATTTTTCCAAGAAACCTTAAAGGATATGCTGTTCTTTGATGACCATAACCCATACTAACAGAAATTATCCAAGCTTTTTCTAGCATTATTCAAATTATATCATATTGCCCAATTTATTTTTTAATATCTCAAGAATTTTAACTTTTTTCTTTCATTAAGTCGCCAAGTAATTAAGCCCAAGAAAAAATAAGAAATTATTAACCAGATCCAAGAAATTTTAAATGTTTTAAATGCCCAAGGTTGAGAGAAAAATTCAACAACTTTTAAAACATAACTTAGAAAAACCCAACAAAAGAGAGATGAAATTTGACCTAAAAATTGAGAGAAAATTCCCAAAATTCCAGAAAGAAAACCTAAACCTAAAATCCAGGGTAAAAAGGGCAAAACTAAAATGTTGGTTATTGGAGAAACTAAAGAAAAATAGCCAAAATTATAAATTAAAATTGGTAAAGTAAAAATTTGAGCTGAAAGAGTCATAGATAAAATGCTTTTGAGTTGAAAGGTATTTGGAATTTTTTTTAGAAAGTCTTCTAAAATTGGAGAAAGAAAAATAATTCCCATCGTGGCTAAAAAGGAAAGTTGAAATCCAATGTCTGATTTCAAAAGTAAGGGGTTTTGGAGTAACATTATTGAGGCAGCAAAAATAATTGATCTTGAAGATGCGTTCATTCTTCCAAAATATTGGGCTAAAAGAAAAAGTCCTCCCATAATTGCAGCACGAATAGCTGAAGGTTGAAATCCAGTTAGAGCAACAAGCAATAAAATAAAAATTAGAGAGGCAATAATAGCTTGCTGTCGCCAAAAACCTAAAGCCAAAAATACATTTAGCAAAATTGTTGTCAAAATTGTTATATGAAGGCCAGAAACAACAACAATGTGGCGAAGACCTGTAATATTTAGTCTTTCTTTCCAATCTTGCGGGATCTGTTTTTTATCTCCAAGAAGCATTGCATTCAAAATTGAACTCTGTGGAAAAGGGAAAATTTGATTTATACTTTCTCTCAATTTCTCTTTAAGTTGCAAAATTTTTCCATAAATTAGCCAAGTAAAAGATGGATAATTTTTTTCTTTTATCAATTCAACTTTTGGAAAATTTATTACAGAATAAATCCCATCCTTTTGAAGATATTCTTTGTAGTCAAAACCTTCAAGATCTTCGCTTGGCTCTTGAAGCTTTCCTAAAACTTTAATTTTGTGTCCAAAAGAATATTCTGGATATCTTTTTGTCACCAAAAGAGCTTTGCCTTGAGAGGGAAAAGATTTTCCATCTTTTAAAAAAATTTTTTCAACTTTTATTGTCAATCTTTGAGTTTTTTGAGTAAATTCTGGTTCTTGGCAAACAAAACCTGTCAAAACAATTTCACTCTTTGAATCATTTAATTTTGTCAATGGATCTTCTTTGATCTTTTGCAAAACTGATTGATGTCGCCAAATTCCAAAAAGCAAAAATAAAAGACAAAGACTAAAAATTAAAAAAGAATGAAAAATTGGAGAAATTAAAAGGAAAATAAGGGCTAATATTAAAATAAAAAGAAAAAGTTGAGAATTTGGAAAAAAAGAACTTAAAAAAATCCCGAAAATAAAAGAAAGGCAAAAATAAAGAAAAATTCTTCCAAAACTCATTTAAAATTATTCTTGGGTTCTCTTATTTTTCTTTTGGTATTTTGAATTCTTTTCTTTGTTTGAATTCTTGCTGTTTTCCCAAATTCCATTGCTGAACGGGTCTATAATATCCAACAATTCTTGAATAAACTTCGCAAGGTTGTTTTATCGTGCATTTTGGGCAGAAAAAGTGCTCGCCTGGAATATAGCCGTGGACTGGGCAAATTGAGAAGGTTGGCGTTATTGTGATATAAGGCAGTTTGAAATTTTCGAAAATTTTTTTAACCAATTTTTTTACTCCTTCCCCGCTTTGCATTCTTTCTCCCAAGAAAATATGTAAAACTGTGTTGTGAACAAAAACTAAACAATCTTTTCCAGCCAAATAATTGTGATTTTTCTTTGTCATTAAATCGTAGAATTGATTGTCTTCAACATCAACTTTAGAAACTTCTTTCACTCTTACTACTGGCAGTTGTCGTTTTTTTCTGTTTGAAAGGATTGATTTAATTCTTTCTGGGTTTACAGTAATACACAATTTTTCTTTTATCTTAGTCAATTCGTATTGCGGAATTCTTATCCTCCAGATGTCTTTTTCATTCTTTCTTTTTGTCTTTTTTAATCTTTTAGTCACCATTATCCCAG
>Ga0080004_1127577_pt1 | contig 29562 bp, 30 predicted proteins | sample WasSprMetagenome_FD_69207 | JGI IMG/M metagenome (GOLD analysis project Ga0080004, IMG submission 69207) | Sulfidic aquatic microbial communities from Washburn Spring, Yellowstone National Park, USA - WS (SPADES assembly) (version 2) | ecosystem: Environmental > Aquatic > Thermal springs > Hot... | reverse complement strand
AAAAAGGATATATAGAGCAGAAACAGAAGAAAAAGCTAAGGAAGAGATATTAAGATTAAAGGAAAGATGGGGTAAGATATATCCTAAGGTAGTGAAAAAATGGGAGGATAAAGCGTATGCCTTATTAACCTTTTTGAGGTATCCAAAAGAGATAAGACAGTTTATTTATACAACTAATCAGCTTGAAAGATTAGCGAAAGAAATAAAAAGGAGGATAAAGGTAATAGAAGTATTTCCAGATGAAGGATTAGTGGAAAGATTATTAATATTTGCTATTGAAAGAGCTGAATGAGAGGTGAAACTCAAGGAAGTTAAGAGGGTTAAAGGAGATTGAATCGGGGAACTACCATGCTCTTCCTGGAGAATTTTTTACGCAATAAAAAGAACACTATGCTTATAAGAAAGTGCACTTGATAGTTGAGACTTTCACACAAATTAGAGATAAGAAGCTTATCATCATAGGTTCCGGCTCTCAGATGAAAAAAATAAAGGAAATTGCAGGTAAAAACATAGAAATACTTGGCTATCAGAAGGATGATGTGGTAAAGGATTACTTAGAGAGGGCAAAGGCCTTTGTGTATGCGGCTGAGGAGGATTTTGGCATAGCCATGGTTGAAGCCCAAGCCTGCGGAACGCCAGTTGTCGCCTTTCGCAAAGGGGGAGCAAGCGAGATAGTGGTTGAAGGAAAAACCGGCATACTATTTGATGTGCAAAGTTCTGAGACGATAATAGAGGCTATAAAACGCTTAGACATGATGTATGATAGGCTAACCCTTGCCGAGATAAGAGAGAACGCATTGCTGTTTAGCAAGGAAAGGTTTAGAAAGGAGTTTAAAGACTTTGTTGAAGAGGTTTTAAGAGACCGAAAGAAATCGTCCTTTCAATGAGACATTTTACTGCTAAGGCAATGGCAGGAGCGGTGTTTTTAGCCTCGGGTTCAGTGATGATAGGGATTTCTCTATCTGATAAATCGAGCTTTTAAAGTTGATATTTTAGATGGAGGATGCAGTCTTTGTTAGTTGAAATGGTAATGTTATTTGGGCTTTGGAGAGGCTTAAGCACTCGCAAAACAGTCTGTTGGAAGAGGGGTGCTCTGTCCCAAGCCTAAGGAATTGTTTAGGTAGGTTTTATTCGTGATAGGGCAAGAGCCTTATGCTTGAGCCTCTAGCAAGAATTATCGCCTTCATTTAGAGATAGCCCTTAGTTCCTTATTAAGAAGAATTATATATCTATATATCTAAAAATAAGATACGCAATGCATTTATGCTGGTTAGAGATGGGTCTAGACAAAGACTGCGTGGAGAGGCCTAGCCTAACAACTCGAAGTGACAAAGTAGGGGCTTTATTACTTTTTCCAAAAGGAATAGATGCCAAGGACCCTGTCAATTAGAATTGAGCCTGCGCTGCGAACGGAGAGATGATTATAGGCATCAAGGCGCCCCCAGATGGGTTCGAGAAAATAATCACATTGGTCAAATACCTCATCGCACAAGCCCCAAGCTGTGCCAAGGATTAGGGCTATAGGCTTTTCCCAAAGAAGTTCCCTTAGCCTTTCAACAGTTATAAAGCTTCTCTTAGGGCTCGCATCGGTTGCAATAAGCAAGGGTTTTTCCCCGCACTCCCTTTCTACCTCAGCTACGGCAGAATCAAGTGTTTCAAAGAGCTTGACAAGCTTTATGGCTTCTTTCCTTGTAGGGTTATACTTTGCTCCAAACCCCTCCGTCCAATGCCTGCAGATCCTTTCTGCAATCTCCCGCTGGTCTGAGAGGGGCTGAATTACAAAGACACCTTTTAGTCCATAGGTTCTCCCAAGCCTTGAAAGGTCATGAAGGTCTAAGCTTGTGATGGCAGAGGCAATGGTTTCTCCCTCCTTGTTTTTCACTGGATAGTGAAGGAGAAAGAGATAAACCCTCTGCTTTTCAAGAAGGCTCTTCAAGTAAGCGTAGTCTTCCTGAGAAAGGTTTGCCGTATGAAGGAGCTCGGGTCTTCTCTCGAGGGTAATTTTTAGGGAGCTTTGCCTGCGGAATCTTTCAATCTCTGCATGGTCTCCAGAAACTAAAACCTCGGGGACCTTATAGCCAAGAAATTCCCTTGGGCGAGTATAGCAGGGATACTTTAAAAGCCCTGAGGTAAAGGATTCCTTATCTACCGAGTCCTTTCTTCCAACAACCCCCGGAATTAGTCGAGAGATAGCTTCTATCACCACAAGGCTTGCCACCTCACCCCCAAACACCACATAATCGCCGATGGAGACCTCTTCGTCAACAAAATGAGCTCTAATTCGTTCATCTATTCCTTCATACCTTCCGCATATAAAAAGGATAGATTTGTGCTTAGCCAAGGATTCTGCAACTTTTTGATTAAAAAGCCTACCTTGAGGCGAGAGGTAGACTACATGGGTATCTGGGTCCATTTCTTTGACCTTTTGAATAGCCTGGTAGAGAGGTTCGGGCTTAAAAACCATGCCCTCTCCGCCACCGAAGGGTTCATCGTCAACGGTGCGATGTTTATCCTGGGCAAAGTCCCTAAGGTTTAAAACCTCAACCTTGATTAAACCCCTCTCGATCGCCTTCCCAAGGAGCCCGACCTTAAGGGGGCTACTGAAATATTCGGGGAAGATGGTTAGAATGTAAAACTTCATTTTTTTCCAAGCTCAGCAAGGGCAGAAACATCTTTAACAACTATTTTCCGGTTTTCTAAATCGATTTCTTCTACGTATTCTGAAACCAAGGGAATGTAGAAATCAAACTCTTCAGATTCTATGCGAAGAAGGTTATACTCGCCAAGGGGCATAACCTCAGAAACAACTCCCCAGGAGCGTCCCTCGCTATCTTCAACCTTAAGCCCCTCTAGCTCATAGATGTAGACTTCATCTTCAGAAGAGGTAGGAAGCTCTTCTATCGGGAGGTATAAGGTAGATTTTATTAAACCTTGAGCGGATTGGAAATCTACGTTCTTAAATTTTAAAAGAAAAACCCTCTCTCCTGGACCAGGTCTTATGGACTCTACTTCCAGGGGATCTTGGGGAAAGGCTCGGAGGTAAAATCTTTTAGCCTTTAAAATAACCTCGTTGTTTGTAGTTAAGGGGAGGGCTTTTACCTCCCCTTTTAATCCGTGAGTTGAGACAACCTTAAGGATTGGAAGAAGTTTTTTGTGTTTACTCAACTATTTAATTATACTTATTCGATGATTTCAAGCACTACTCGTTTCTTAAGTTTGCTTCCTGCTGCTCCGAGAATTGTTCTCATCGCTTTAGCAGTTTTTCCTTCCTTTCCTATAATCTTGCCAAGGTCCTCTTTGGCAACTTTAAGCTCAATGACGGTTGTTTGTTCGCCTTCAATTTCGTTAATCTGCACAGCCTCAGGTTTATCGACTAAAACCTTAGCGATCTGTTCAACAAGGTCTTTGAGTTTGCTCATAACTCCCTCCTATGCTTGATAAGGATTAAACCTTTATCCCAGCTCGTCTAAGAAGAGCTCGGACAGTTTCCGTAGGTTCAGCCCCTTTTGAAAGCCAATATTTAACCTTCTCCTCATCTATTTTAAACTCGTATGGTTCTTTTAAAGGATCATAGTATCCAAGCTTGTCGATGTATTTACCGTCTCTTGGAGCTCGAGAATCAGCTACAACCACTCTGTAAAATGGTCTATTCCTTCTTCCAAATCTCATCAGTCTTATTCTAACTGGCACACCAATCCCCTCCTTTGTTTTATTGATTTGAATCTTATAAAATATACCACAAGAATTCTCAACAAACAAGAGTAGCTCAGCCTTTGTCATCACTATTTTAAAATGTTTCTTTTATCAGGCATCCATTGATAAAGTGTGTGTTCCTTTTACTATTTTCCTATATTTGAAGGCTAAAATAGCAATGATAAAATAACACCTTAAAAGGAAAAACAAAGGTAATCCTAATGGCGAATAAAGGAGGAGTTTGCTATGAGGCTATCCCGATACTTTTTGCCCACCCTTAGGGAGGACCCGTCTGAGGCTGAAACTGTGAGCCACAAGCTCCTTCTGCGGGCTGGAATGATCCGAAAAGTAGCCTCGGGGATCTATAACTTTCTTCCCCTTGGTTTAAAAGCCTTAAAAAACATAGAAAACATCGTTCGACAGGAAATGAACCGCGCAGGAGCCTTAGAGGTTTTGCTTCCCTTGGTTCAGCCTGCTGAGCTCTGGCTCGAAACAGGAAGGTGGAACGCTTACGGAAAGGAGCTTCTCAGGTTTAAAGATAGGAAGGAACACGACTTCTGCCTTGGACCAACCCACGAAGAGGTGATAACCGACCTTGTTAGACGAGATGTCAAGTCCTATCGGCAGCTACCCCTTATCCTTTATCAGATTGCCCCAAAATTCCGGGACGAAATTCGGCCAAGATTTGGGCTAATGCGAGCTCGAGAATTCATCATGAAGGATGCCTACTCTTTTGACGCAGACTATGAGGGCCTTGATAAGTCCTACCAGCTGATGTATGAGACCTACAATCGTATATTTTCCGCCTGTGGGTTAAAGTTTAAGGCTGTTCGGGCTCATACAGGGGCGATAGGCGGTGATGTCTCCCATGAGTTCATGGTCCTTGCCGAAACTGGTGAGGATACCATTGCCGTTTGTCCAAAGTGCGGTTTTGCTGAAAACGTAGAGATTGCTCCGGCTATTTCCTCTGAGGTTTACGAGCCTGAACCCTATCGACCATTAGAAAAGGTCTATACACCTAATGTTCGTTCCGCAAAAGATGTAGCAAACTATCTTGGGCTACCTTTAAAGAAGATCACCAAGACGCTTATCTATATTGTTGAGGAGAAAGAGCCTGTAGCTGTCTGCGTTAGGGGCGACCATGAGGTAAATGAGGTTAAGCTTGAGAAGGTCTTAGGTGGGAAGCCCTTTAGGATGGCAACGGAGGAGGAAGTTTTAAAGATTGTGGGTGCCCATCCAGGGTTTATCGGTCCGAAGGGGCTTAAGATGAAAGTAATAGTAGACCGGTCTCTTGTGAATTTTCCCAATTTTGTGATCGGGGCAAACGAGGACGAGTATCACTTTGTTAACGCCAACCTATACGATGCCTTTGTCCCTGATTTGGTTGCCGATGTCCGAAAGGCTGTAGAAGGGGACCTCTGCCCTGAATGCGGCGAACTTTTAACCTTTATGAAGGGCATCGAGGTTGGTCATATCTTTAAGCTTGGGACAAAGTACAGCGAACCCATGAAAGCAACTTTCCTTGATAAGGACGGCACGGAAAAACCTTTCATCATGGGATGCTACGGCATAGGAGTAAGCAGGGTTTTATCGGCAACGATCGAGCAAAATCACGATGAGAACGGCATTATCTTCCCCTGGGCGATTGCACCTTTTAAGGTAGGAATAATCTACATTAAGGCTGATTTCCAAGAGAAGGCAGAAAAGCTTTATCAAGAGCTATCAGAGCGAGTGGATACACTGATTGATGACCGGGACGAAAGACCAGGTGTAAAGTTTAAAGATTTAGACCTTATAGGGGTCCCCTTACAGGTAATCTACGGTAAGTCCTTCGAAGAGACAGGCAAAGTTGAGGTAAAGATAAGAAAAAGCGGAGAAAGGGTTTATTTACCAGAGGAAGAAATAAAGACTTTTGTGCTAAGCTTTGGAGAAAAGCATGGTGAAGAGAGTCTATAAGCTTTCTCAGCTTGCAGAGCTTGTCTCCGGGCGTATAAAGGGCGAGGATGTAGAAGTTTTAGGGATCAATGCTATCCCTTTAGCTAACGAGAAGGAGCTTATCTTCGTCGATAGCCTTTCCCGCTTAGTATCAGCAAAAAAATCAAAAGCTCAAGCTTTGGTTGTCAAGGAAGGTTTAATCGAAGACCTTCCGGGAAAAAGCCTTCTTATCGTTCCTGATGTCAGGTTAGCCATGGCAAAGATTAGCTCCCTGTTTGCTGAAAAAGAGTTCCCTTTTGGGATAAGTGATAAAGCCTATGTTGACCCCTCTGCTGAGGTTGAGGACGAAGTTTGCATCATGCCCTTTGCTTACATCGGTAGGAAAGTCAAAATTAAAAGAGGTGTTGTCATCCACCCATTTTGCTACGTTGGAGAGGGTTGCGAGATTGGTGAAGACACTGTTCTGTATCCTCATGTAGTTTTATACCCTGGAACAATCATCGGGAAAAGGTGTATTATTCATGCCGGGGTTGTGCTTGGTGCCTGCGGGTTTGGCTATGCTCAGGAGCCAAAGGAAGGAGGGTTCATTAATGTCAAAATTTATCATTTTGGTAGGGTAAGGGTTGAGGATGATGTGGAAATTGGAGCCAACTCCTGCGTTGACCGGGCAACCTTTGGCGAAACCGTAATCGGGACAAACACCAAGATAGATAACCTTGTGCAGGTTGGGCATAATGTCAGAGTAGGGAGGTCTTGCATACTTGTTGCTCAGGTAGGCATAGCGGGAAGTGCTGAGATAGATGATTACACCATGCTTGGCGGACAGGTTGGTATAGCCCCAGGGAGTAAAATTGGGAAATTTGTGAAGATTGCCGCAAAGTCTGGGGTCGTGGGCAAGATTGAAGACGGGGAAGAGGTTGCAGGAATTCCTGCCATCAAGGCAAGCATTTGGAGAAAAGCTGTAGTAATCTTTTCAAAGCTTCCTGAGCTTTACCAAAGGCTTAAAAATTTGTGAAAAAATTCTTTAAGGGTAATATCAAGCATTTTAGTAAATAAATTTTAAAATAAGAAAAGTTAAAACAGAGGGGTAAGCGATGAAGCCGATCCTTTTAGAGGTATCAGACCTTTGGGTTGAGGTTGAAGGGAGGCTTGTTCTTAAAGGGATATCTTTAAAGATTCCTGTTGGAGAAACCCATGTGATCTTTGGGAGAAACGGCTCTGGTAAGACAACCCTGCTCATGACCCTTATGGGCTTTCCCACTTATAAGGTGAAGCAGGGGAAAATTTACTTTAAAGGTGAGGACATAACGGAGCTTCCGCCATATGAGCGAGCAAGGCGAGGGATTGGGATAATGTTTCAGAGACCGCCTACGATCCGTGGGGTGAAGCTGAGGGACATTCTTAAGCTTTGTGCCAAGGAAAACGGAGAAAAGATTGAGGAGCTCGCAAGGGCGTTCAACTTTGAACCTTTTCTCGATAGGGAAGTGAACAAGGGGTTTTCAGGTGGTGAGCTTAAAAAAAGCGAGCTTTTACAGCTTCTTGTTCAGGACCCTGACCTTGTTCTTTTGGATGAGCCAGAATCTGGCGTTGATGTTGAAAATTTAAACCTTATTGGGCAGATGATAAAGAGACTTCTTCAGAAGGATGCACCCCACAGACCAAGGACAAAAAGCGGGCTCATCATCACTCATACCGGTTTTATCCTTCAGCATGTAGCGGCTGACCTTGGGTATGTGGTGATGGACGGAGAGATATACTGCACTGGAAACCCGATAGAAATCTTTGAAGGTATCCAAAGATTTGGGTATGAAGGTTGTAAAGAATGCTTGAAGAGAAAAGCAATGGAGGGTCAGCCATGGCAAAAAGAAGCATTTTAAAAGAGTATAAACCAGCCAAAGAAGGGAGAATTCCAAGGGACATCTCTGAGCTAACTCAAGAGGAAAAGGAAAGGCTTAAGTTTTTAGGTGTTGATGAGAGTTTGCAGCGTGTAGGAGAGTTTGTCCAGGTTGATGCAAAGCCTGTTCTTTGCCGAAGAAAGGCTGAGGGGCTTGAGATCTTGCCCATTACCGAAGCTTTAAAGAAGTACGATTGGCTTTCTGATTACTACTGGAAGCTTCTTTCACCCGATAAGGATGAGTTTACAAAGGCTACAGCAGAAGACCTTGACGATGGCTATTTTATTCGAGTCCTCCCTGGGGTAAAGATAACCTACCCTGTGCAAACCTGTCTTTACATCAGAACTGAAAAGGTTGCCCAAAAGGTCCATAACATCGTGATTGTAGAGGAAGACGCTGAGCTAAACCTCATTACCTCTTGCACTGTCCATCCTCATGTCCAATCTGCTTTTCATATAGGTGTTTCGGAGTTTTATGTTAAAAAGAGGGGAAAGCTTACTTTTAGCATGCTTCATGCCTGGGGCGAGCAAACGATGGTTAGACCTAGGACCGGAGTTTTGGTGGAAGAAGGCGGACTTTATGTTTCTACTTATGTAAGCCTCTATCCGGTTAAGGATATCCAGACTTCACCTATTTGCAGGCTTGTTGGAGAAGGGGCAAGGGCTTCCTTTGTAAGCATCATAGCCAATCATCCTGGTTCAAAGGTCGACATCGGCGGAGAGGTATGGCTTGAAGCTGAAAACACAAGCACAGAGATAATTTCAAGAACCGTTGTTTACGGTGGGGAAAACATCGCCCGCGGAAAGATCGTTGCCAAATCACCAAAAGTTAAAGGTCATCTTGAATGCCAAGGGTTGATGCTCTCTGACAATGGAATCATGAGAGCAATCCCTGAGCTTGATAGTCATTTCTATGATGTTGAGCTTACGCATGAAGCTGCAGTAGGAAAGATCGCAAGGGATGAAGTGGAGTATCTTATGGCAAGGGGTCTTTCTGAAGATGAGGCAACATCTCTTATCGTTAAGGGCTTCTTAACCGTTAAAGTAGAGGGGATCCCTCCAAGCTTACAGGCTCAGGTTGACAAAATCCTTGAGACCGCAAAATTAGGTTTTTAAAAGCAACTTTCTTAAGGATTTACTACCCCTTGCTTAAAAACAAAAGTTGGGAAAAAATAAACACAATCTTTATCTCGTTGAAACTGCGGGAGGTGTTCTGAGGATGCCCATCAGCACTATTGAAGAAGCCATTGAAGACTTGAAAAAGGGCAAGATGGTGATCGTGGTTGACGATGAAGATAGGGAGAACGAAGGGGACCTTGTTTTACCAGCAGAAAAGGTGACACCTGAAGCTATAAACTTTATGGCTAAGTATGGAAGAGGGCTCATCTGCTTAGCCATAACTCAAGAAATAGCTCAGAGGCTAAATCTAACCCTTCAACCAAGAAGAGGTATGGACCCCTTCGGCACAGCTTTCACTGTATCCATCGATGCAAGGCATGGAATTACAACCGGTATATCTGCTTATGACCGGGCGCACACTATCAAACTTGCCGTTGATGACAACAGCAAGCCTGAGGACTTTGTAACCCCTGGACATGTCTTTCCCATCATCGCAAGGAAAGGCGGAGTTTTAGTTCGGGCAGGTCATACAGAAGCTGCGGTTGATTTGGCAAGGCTTTGCGGTTTTAAGCCAGCAGGGGTCATCTGTGAGATCATGAAGGATGATGGGACAATGGCACGGCTCCCAGACCTTGAAGAATTTGCTAAACAATGGGGGCTAAAGATTATAACCATAAGGGACCTTATAGCCTATCGCCTTCGCACCGAGTCCTTGGTGAAAAGGGAAGTTGAAACCGTCCTTCCTACTCCTTATGGGACTTTTAAGCTTATTGCCTACTCAAATCTTGTAGACCAGGCAACGCATGTAGCCTTAGTCATGGGAGAGATTGGGGATGAGCCTGTGTTAGTTCGGGTGCATTCTGAATGCCTGACAGGAGATGTCTTTGGCTCTTTGAGATGTGATTGTGGGGTTCAGCTTAAAAAGGCGATGGAGATGATAGCCAAAGAAGGAAAGGGTGTTCTTCTTTATCTTAGACAGGAAGGAAGAGGTATCGGGCTTTTGAACAAGCTTAAGGCTTACGCCCTTCAGGATGAGGGGCTTGATACAGTTGAGGCAAACCTTGCCCTTGGTTTTAAGCCTGACCTTCGGGACTACGGCATAGGAGCTCAGATCCTTCGGGACCTTGGCGTAAAAAAGATGCGGCTCATGACTAACAATCCAAGAAAGATCGTCGGTCTTGAAGGCTACGGGATGGAAGTTGTGGAAAGGGTGCCTATCGAAATTCCCCCCGTGGAAACAAACTATAACTACCTAAAGACTAAAAAAGAGAAGCTTGGGCATCTTCTTTCTTGCTTAAAGTGATCCCTACTTCATGGACCGATTTCAAAGGGACCTCAAAGAGAAGGATTTTATCTTTACCTTTGAGCTTGTCCCAGGAAGAAGCATTAGAACTCAACAGTTTAGTGCTATCCTAAAGTTTATTGAGAAGGCTCCAGAATTTGAGTATTTTTCTGCCTTTAGCATAACGGATAACGCTGGAGGGCATCCTGCCCTCTCGCCGGTTGCCCTTGGACGGGTGATAAAATCCCTTGGGCTTTCAGCCATAATTCATCTCACTTGCAAAGACAAAAACCGAAATCAGCTTGAAAGCGAGCTATTAGCCCTTGACCGAGAAAACCTACACAATCTTTTGGTGCTAACGGGTGATTATCCCTTCTACGGCTATCTTGGGCGAGCAAAGCCAGTTTTTGATTTAGATTCTGTGCTTCTTCTTCAGTTGATTACTGAAATGGAAAGAGGGATCGAGATCCGAAAAGGAGCACCAGGTGGCGGAAACAGGCTTCCCCCCATACCCTTTTTCAAGGGTTGCGCTGTTTCTCCTTTTAAGCTAACGATTGAGGAGCTTTGGTGGCAGTATCTAAAGCTATACAGGAAGCTAAAGGCAGGGGCGAGGTTTATCATAACTCAAGTTGGCTTTTCTCCTTTCACCCTCAATCAGCTTAAGCTTATACTCAATGATGGGCTGACTAAATACTTTAGCGAAAGGCTAAATGATGAAAGCCTCCATAAGCCGGAAGAGGATAGCCAATTTAAAAAAGTTCCCATCCTGCCGAGCATCCTCTACCTTCAAGAATCAGTAGTTAAGGCTTTATTAAAAGGGAGGGTTCCGGGTATTCTTCTTGGGAGACGAGTTTGGAAAAGGTTTAAAGAAGGTGGCTTTTCTGAAGAGATGGCTTTAGAAGTTTGTGCAAAGCTTACCGCTATATATCAAAGAATGGGGTTCAAAGGAGTGCATCTTTGCGGTTTTCCACTAAATTGGGACATTTTGAAGCGTTTTTTCGAACTTTATCAGCGTGTATCTCAAGAAATCATGAATAAAGAAGAGACCTACTACGAGTTATTGACCGAATTTGACGATTACATTGTTTATGAAGACAACGGAAAGCTTATAGAGAAAAACTTAGCCAACATCGATAAGCCCTTACCAAAGAAGAGCTTTTCCTTCTCTTACTCTATCAATAACCTTTTTCATAACCTCTTTTTCTCAAGGAAATCGCCGTTATATTCGACACTTTTGAAGTTTTTTACCTGGATTACGAAGAAAAGGTCATTAGAGAAATTTTTCTCAACCTTAGAGTATGCCATAAAAAGACCGCTTTTTCATTGTCAGGAATGCGGAGATTGCACGCTATGGGATTTCAACTATATCTGCCCTCAGAGCCAGTGCGCAAAATACATTCTTAACGGGGCTTGCGGAGGGAGCATAAATACCTTCTGTGAGGTCTATCCTTACAAAAAGGTTTGTCTGTATGTGAGGGTTTTAAGAGAGGGAGACCCAAGGGAGACCATAAAACGCTACTTGGCCAAAGACCCACCCTATCTTCCACCAAGGGATTGGTCCTTATACCGCACCTCCTCATGGATAAACTTTTATCTGAAACGAGGGCATTTCAAGCATGAAAACTGAGGTTGTCGAGATTGAAAAGCTTATCTTTGGAGGGGTTGGGCTTGGGAGGCTTGCAAACGGAAAAATTGTGCTTGTGCCCTATGTATTACCCGGCGAGAGGGTTAAAATTCGTATAACTTCTGAGGCTAAAGATTACGCAGAGGCTGAACTATTAGAGGTCATTTCCCAAGCAAAAGATAGGGTTGAGCCACCATGTCCCTACTATGGAACCTGTGGGGGCTGTCAGCTTCAGCATGTGTCCTATCAAAGGCAGGTTGAACTTAAAAGAGAAATTCTTATCGACATCTTTCAGCGGCAAGCTGGGCTGAGCGATGTCCCATTGCTTGGCATTTATCCATCCTCTAAACCCTTTCACTACCGAAACAGGCTGAGGCTTCATGTTGAGGTATCAAACACGCTTGAACCTCCACCCTTTAAGCTTGGCTTTGTTAAGTGGAAAAGCCACAAGGTTTTAAGAATTGAGGAATGCCTTTTAGCTAATGAAACGATAAACTCTGTCTTAAAAAGCCTTTATCATCATCCGACCTTTATGGTGCTTTCACCTTATGTGAAAAGGGTTAGGATTGAGCATTCTCCGGCTGAAGACAAGGCAACCCTCATCTTTTGGACGATGATAAAGCCTCTTTCTCGTGATGTAGAGAGCTTGCTTACTATTCAAGATTTAAAATCCGTCTTCTACATAATTCGCGGGGCAAGACCCGAGGGCCCCTTCCCCAAGGATGTCCTTTATGGTGGTAGACGCCTCTTTAAAGCCCTTTTTGACCTTACCTATTATGTTCAACCTGGGGTCTTTGTGCAGACAAACTGGGAAGTTAATCTACTTATTCAGCAAAAGATGTTTGAGCTTGCTCAGGGATGTGAACGAGTGCTTGACCTTCACGCAGGGATGGGGAATTTCCTTTTACCCCTAGCCTTTAAGCTTCCTGGTGGGGTGGAGTTTCTCGGCGTTGACACTGACCCAAGGGCGATTGAGGATGGTCTATACACAGCAAAAAAGAACAATCTAAACGGTAGGGTTGACCTGCGAACCATGAGTAGCCATGCCTGTCTTTATGAGCTGATAAAGGAAGGTCGCACCTTTGACCTTGTGCTTCTCGACCCACCAAGGGGTGGATGCAAAGATATTCTGAGATACCTTCCTAATGTGGCAGAAAAATATATTCTTTATCTCTCTTGCGACCCCCCAACCTTGGCAAGGGATGTTAAGGTTCTGCTTAGCCTTGGTTTTGACCTTCAGGGGCTTTATCTTTTTGATATGTTCCCTCAGAGCTATCACCTTGAAGTGCTTGCTCATCTTGTGAAGAAAGCTTAAGCTCCTTGCCAAGCTTCCAGAGGAGTTGTCTGCAAAAGCCCATCATGATTTTTACTTCTCTTGAAGTCGGCTCCCTGCGGGTGATAAACCTTCTTATGTTGGTTAGCCAAAGCGTTGGGTTGTCATGGGGCATGTAGTCTATTTCCCTTAAGGTTATCTCAATCATCTTGAAGAGTAGCTCAAGTTCTTCATGAGTGGCTAAAGGTGGTCTTTCAGGATGGAATTCGCAGGCTGTTTGGAAGACCTCATACAGGACAACGATGACCGCCTGAGCAAGGTTGAGGGAAGCCTTTTCTGTCGTCGGAATAGTGATTACTTCATGGCAGAGCATTAGCTCCTCATTAGAAAGCCCAAGTCGTTCGTTTCCAAAAACAAGCCCGATTTTATTTTTAAAAGAGAGCTCGCAGAGGTAGGGGGCAAACTCCCGTAGGGTGTGGAAGACAAGCCTTCTTTTTCCTAAACGTCCTGTTGTGCCCACTACAAAGTTAAGGTCAGCTAAAGACTGCTCCAGGCTTGAGAAAATTTTCATCTTTCGCAGGACCTCTTCCCCTTGTTTGGTAGCCATTGCGGTCATGGGAAGTTCTTCAAGGCTTGCAGGATTGACTACCCGAAGGTCATCTACTCCGAAGTTAGCACAAGCTCGAGCTGCTGCGCCGATGTTTTCCGGATAAAGGGGGTTTACAAGAATAACTGAGAAGTTTTTTAGGTTTGCCTTTTTAGGGGTAGCTATGGGATAGACTTGCATGAAGATGAAAGGTGCCGGGGCCCGGAATCGAACCAGGGACACGCGGATTTTCAGTCCGCTGCTCTACCAACTGAGCTACCCCGGCTAATTTTAAATATAGCCAAACTTCCCAATCCTGTCAAGCCCTGCGCCTTTATACTTTGCCAAGTTTAGAAAGAGACCCTTTGCTACGCTCGGAGAGGACACAGTTGAGGAATCTTTATCGAAACAGTCTTATCCGAGGTGTTGATAAAATTAAAAATGAGCTTACCTTATGATTTGCTATGATGGAAGAAAAGGTAAAGAAAGAGGATACTCCCAAGAAAAGATGTGGGTTTGTAGCCATAATCGGGCTTCCCAATGCTGGTAAATCAACGCTCTTAAACCAGCTTCTCGGCACTAAGGTTTCCATAGTCAGCCCAAAGCCACAAACTACGCGTTTTAACATCCGAGGGGTCCTTACGCGAGATAACTATCAAATTGTTTTCATCGATACTCCAGGGATTCATGATGCCAAATCCCTGATGAATAAGCTAATGGTCCAGCAGGCTCTTAACACTCTTGCCGAGGTTGACGCCATTCTTTGGGTCCTTGATGCTGCTAACCGCTCCCCAAAAGAAGAAGAATCCCTTCTTGAAGTCATAAAATCAGCTAACAAACCAACCATCCTCGCCTTGAACAAGGTAGACTTGATAAAGAACAAGAATGAACTCTTACCAGTGATCGATTACTTTTCAAAGCTCTACGAATTTAAAGCCATTGTTCCTGTTTCTGCCTTAGAAAGAGACGGATTGGATGAGCTTGAGGAGGAGCTTGTTGAACTCTTGCCTGAGAGCGAATTCTACTATCCCCCTGAAATGGCAACAGACCTTCCTCTTCGGCTCTTTGTTGCGGAAATCATCCGAGAAAAAGTGTTTCTCAATACCTATCAAGAAGTTCCCTACAGCGTTGCCGTAGAAGTAAACGAGATAGAAGAAAACCCTGAAAACGGCGTCCTTGTCATTCGGGCAACCATATTCTGCGAAAGGGATTCGCAAAAGGGGATCCTTATAGGCAAAGGCGGAAGGATGCTCAAAAAGATCGGCACCCTGGCTCGAGAGGAGCTCGAATTTTTACTCAAAAGAAAGGTCTATCTTGAACTATGGGTTAAGACCCTTGAGGGTTGGAGAGAGAAAGAGTATCAGCTAAAAAGGCTTATTTTACCCTATTAATAAGAAATAAAGGGGTGCTAAAGGATGTTTGAGGGCTTAACCGAAAAGCTTGAGAAGGCTTTTCAAGGCTTAAAGGATAAAGGGAAGCTTGGGCCGGATGATGTCAAACGAGGGCTACGGGAGATTAAATTAGCCCTCCTTGAGGCTGATGTCAACTATAAAGTGGTGAAATCTTTTCTTAGCCGGGTTGAAGTTCGCGCCCTCTCTTCTGAGGTCTTGGAAAGCTTAACGCCCTTTCAACAGCTTGTGAAGATCGTCTATGAAGAGCTTGTGGAGACGCTCGGGAAGAAGGCTGAAGGGCTAAATCTTAATGGAAAGCCTGCAGTTGTTATGCTCGTCGGTTTACAGGGTTCTGGTAAGACTACAACCTGCGCTAAGCTCGCCTATTATCTAAGAAAAAAGGGGCATAATCCCATGCTTGCTTCAGTTGATGTTTATAGACCGGCAGCTTTAGACCAGCTTCAAACCTTGGCTGAAAGGATAAATGTGCCCTATTTTCCAGCAAGCCCAAGCGATAAACCTGTGGACATAGCCTTGTCAGCGGTCAAAACTGCTAAAGAAAAGGGTAGGGATGTGCTAATTCTGGACACAGCAGGGCGTCTTCACATAAATGAAGACCTGATGAACGAGCTTGTGGAGCTAAAATCAAGGCTCAACCCGCAAGAGGTCTTACTAGTTGTTGATGCCATGATGGGGCAGGAAGCGGTTAACATGGCTCAAACCTTCCACCAAAGGGTTGGACTAACCGGAGTTATCCTTACAAAGATCGAAGGAGATGCAAGAGGTGGCGCTGCTCTCTCTATCAGAGAGGTAACCGGTGTGCCCATAAAGTTTCTAGGAGTAGGAGAAAAGGTTGAAGCCTTAGAGGTCTTCCATCCTGACAGGCTTGCAAGCCGGATCCTTGGGATGGGGGATATTTTAACGCTCATTGAAAAGGCTCAAGAAGTCTTTGACCAAAAAAAGGCAAGAGAGCTTGAAAAGAAGATCAAGAGGCTTCAGTTTGACCTTGAAGACTTGAGGCAACAACTTCAGCAGATAAAAAAGCTTGGTTCCTTCAAGGATGTGTTAAGCTTCCTTCCTGGAATAGGGTCAAAGATAAATCAACTTCCCTTTGATGAGAAGGAGATAATTAAGATGGAAGCTATCATCAACTCTATGACTATGGAGGAGAGAAGAAACCCGAAGATCATCAACGCCAGCCGTAAGAGGCGGATTGCCAGAGGTAGCGGGACGACGGTCCAAGATGTTAATCGGCTCCTTAGACAGTATGAAGAAATGCTTGAGATACTGAAACATTTCCGTAGCCAAAGTAGGATGCAACAGCTTATGAGAAGGCTCTTTGGCGTATAAACTTGAAAGGAATTTTGCAGAAAACCTTACTCATTATAAGTCTTCTTTTTTTACTTCACCGCTTTTCCTGTGCCGAAGAACTTTACATCCTTTTTGACAAATCCACTTACTGGTTTTTCGTTAAAGATGGAGAAAAAGTTCTTTTTAGAACTATGGCTGGGTATGGCTTGCCTGGGTATCATCCCAAGGAGAAAAGAGGGGATTTTCTCACCCCTGAAGGTGTGTACCAAATAGTAAGCCTTAAGCCAAGCGAGCAGTATGTTTATTTTGCTGAAATAAACTATCCAAATTTAAACGACCTTGCCCTATCCTATTTTAAAGGTAAGATAACCTTTGAGGATTTGAAAAATTACCTTGAAAACGCCAAGGCAGATAGTCGCGTAAAAAGGACCTTAGGAAACAGTATAGGTATACATGGAGGAGGGAGCTTTAGGCGGCAAGGCGGGAAGATGGATTTTAACTGGACCCAAGGATGCATCGCCTTAGATAACGATGATTTAAAACGGGTCCTCCCCTATCTCAAGCCTGGGACGAAGGTCTACATCATAAACTCCTCAAACTCCCTCTTTGAATTGGTGAGGAAGCTTGCTTACCCCAAGATGGTTAAACCTTTAGCCTTTTGGGAAGGTGGTTTATACTTAAATAAAGACGAAAACACAAGGTCAAGCTTTACGATTAGGGAGGAAGCTAACGGCAAAAGACGACTTGTGTATGAGGAATGGGTTGGTGGAAAGCTTGTAAAAAGAGTTGAAAGCGGAGTTGATGGACAGCTCCCCTTAACTCTTGAATATAAACTTAAGGAAGAGTTGATAAAATGCATACATACCCTTGTAGACCCATATCCAGATAGGATGGTTGAGGCATGGAAACAATAGAAAGCATTTCTGAAATGAAAAATTTAGCAAAGGAATGGAAACAGCAGGGTTTAAGCATTGGCTTTGTCCCGACGATGGGATATCTGCACGAAGGACATCTTGCCCTTGTGAGAAGAGTGAAAGAGCTTTCTGACAGGGTGGTGGTTAGCATCTTTGTTAATCCTATCCAGTTTGCCCCGGGTGAGGACTATCAACGCTACCCTCGAGACCTTGAGCGGGATAAAGCCCTCCTTGAAAAGGAAGGAGTAGATGTGCTTTTTAGCCCAAAGGTTGAAGAGATGTATCCTCCTGGGTTTCAGACCTATGTGGAGGTGAAGGAGCTATCCTCAGGGCTTTGCGGAAAGTATAGACCTGGTCATTTTGTAGGGGTAGCAACGGTTGTGCTTAAACTTTTCAACATCGTTCAGCCTGACATTGCAGTGTTTGGAGAAAAGGACTATCAACAGCTTAAGGTTATCCAAAGGATGGTTCAGGACCTAAACCTTGATGTTAAGATCATCCCTCATCCAACAGTCAGAGAGGCAGACGGATTAGCCATGAGCTCAAGAAACACTTATTTATCTCCTGAGGAGAGAAAGTCTGCCATCGCCCTCTATAAAGCCTTAAACCTTGCTGAAGAGCTGATAAATCAGGGGGAAAGAAGGGTGGCTACTCTTAAGGAGAAGCTTAAAGAGTTCATCGAGAGCTTTCCTTACACCAAGGTTCAGTATATAGAATTTGTGCATCCTGAAACCTTGAAAGAGGTTGAAAGGGTTGATGAGCCAACCCTTTTAGCCCTTGCCGTGTTCGTAGGCAAAGCAAGATTGATAGACAACAAGATTATTGTTCCAAAATCTTAAAAACAGGGGGGACTAATATGCTTATAAAGCTTGTTAAGGCAAAAATTCATCAAGCTACCGTTACAGAAAAGAACCTTTACTATGAAGGAAGCATCACCCTACCTTCGGAAGTTTTAGAGAAGGCAGGAATTCGTCCTTTTGAAGCCGTGTGGGTTTACAACCTAAACAATGGAGAAAGGTTTGAAACCTATGTGATGGAGGGGGAAAAAGGGAAGGTTATCCTTAACGGACCAGCAGCAAGGCTTGGCGAGGTTGGGGATAAGCTTATCATCGTTGCTTTTGCCTGGATAACCGACGAAGAGATCCCTCATTTTAGAACAAGGCTTATCTACCTTGATGAAAAGAACGAAATCTCGGCAAGTAAAGTAAAATAAACTCTTTTTATGGATAAACCTCTCAAGATATTTCCCGTAAGCTTAGGCTGCCCCAAAAACCGGGTGGATTTTGAAAAGACCTTAGCTCTGCTCACAAACGGAGGCTATGAGATAACCCTTGACCCAAGCTTAGCTGATGTCTTATGGGTAAACACCTGCGCCTTCATCAAGCCAGCAGTCCAAGAATCCATCGACACCATCCTTGATCTTTCGGACTTCAAGAAAGATGGGGCAAAGCTTGTTGTCTCAGGCTGTTTGACTGCTCGGTATGGTAAGGAAAAGCTTAAAGAGCTCTTGCCTGAGGTTGACGAATTCCTTGGGATCGAACCTTACAAAGAGATTAAAAAATTTGAGCCCAAAGAGCGGATCTTTACCGAAAGCCCCTTTTACGCTTATCTTAAGGTCTCGGAAGGATGCGCCCATAGATGTAGCTACTGCACCATCCCCAAAATCCGTGGACCCTTCCGAAGCAAACCCCTTCCTCAGCTTGTAGAAGAGGCAACTTACCTCCTTAAGCTCGGAGTAAAAGAGCTTATCCTCGTTGCACAGGATACTACCCTTTACGGAAGGGACTTGGGGGAAAGAGATGGGCTTTTGAAACTTCTTTATTCCCTGTCAGAGCTCCCTTTTGAATTCCGCATAAGGATTCTTTATCTTCACCCTCAACATGTGGACGAAAACCTTCTTCTTAGCATGCTCTCCATTCCGAAAGTCCTTCCCTACTTCGAGCTTCCAATTCAGCACGCCCATCCTAAGATTTTGAAAGCCATGAATAGAGCCTATTCTCCGGAAAAGATTTTAAAGCTAATTTCATCTGTAAGGCAAGCAAACCCGAGGGCTACTTTTAGGAGCACGGTTATCGTTGGCTTCCCAGGGGAGGGGGATGAAGAGTTTAGCTTTCTTCTTGAGTTTTTGAAAGAAGCTGAGTTTGATTATCTCGGAGCCTTTCCCTTCTATCCAGAAGAGGGGACGCGAGCAGAAAAGTTAAAACCAAGGGTTCCAGCTAAGGAAAGGCTCCGGAGACGAAAAGAGGTTTTGAGGCTTCAGCAGGCTATCACAAAGAAGAGGCTTGAAGCGCGCGTTGGAACTTTAGATGAAGTGTTAATCCTTGAGGAGGAAAGCCCAAACAAGCTTAAAGGTTTAGCAAGCTTTCAGGCACCGGAGATTGACGGCTTAACTTTAGTGAAGCTTTCTCGAAAAGCGAAAGAAACAATTTTACCCGGAGATTTGATAAAGGTAAGGATAACCAAAGCTAAGGTTTATGATGTTGAGGCAAGTCCTGTGGGAGAAGATGAATGATTGAGAGTGCCGAGGGCGGGAGTCGAACCCGCACGGGCCGAAGCCCACTAGCCCCTCAAGCCAGCGCGTCTTCCAGTTCCGCCACCTCGGCTCAATTTTTTAATATAAACCAATTTTAATTCCTGTCAATGTCTTTACAAAGGCTGTTTCATAAAATTTTTTAGCACATGCCCACATACAATTTTACGCCCTTTTTTTGTAACCCCGAGCAAATCGAGGACCCCCACTTTTCCCTATTCTTGGGCTTGCCATCGCAGGGGAAGTTTGTCTATGGAGTAGGAAGGGAGAACCGGTGGGATCATCTTGCTGAAGCTAAACATCTCGCTTTTACTCTTTACATCAAAAAATGAGGGTTTAAAATAAATCAAGCTACGGAGTCCTTAAAGCGAGAGATAAGGGATGATGAAGGTTAGGAATTGGATGATAACAGATGTGATAGTAGTTAGTCCCAAAGATACGGTGGAATCTGCTATCCAAATTATGCAACAGCATTCTATCAGGCATCTTCCCGTGGTAGAGGATAATAGGCTTGTTGGGTTAGTAACGGAAAGTTCCTTGCGTCCCTACATTTCTCCCGAAAAGCTAAAGCTTCCCCTTCGAGAGGTGATGATCATCAACCCTATAACCATCGACCCTGAGGCAAGCATCGATGAAGCGGCTCGGCTCATTTATAAATATAAGATAGGAGGTTTGCCGGTAGTCTCTCAGGGTAAGCTTGTAGGGATAATCACTGTCACAGATATTCTTGAGGCTTTCATTGAGCTTATGGGTATCCTTAAAGCTTCTTCAAGGCTTGACATCATACCCAAGGAGGATAACCTAAACTCCGCCCTTGAAGTTATCAAAAGGGGAGGGGCTAAAATAATTTCCATCGGAATGGACATAACTTCAGAGGGTGAAAAAATTTACTTCATCAGGGTTGAAAAGACGAACCTTGAAAAGATCGCCCTTGAGCTTGAGGCTGAGGGACATAAAGTTGTTTCTTTTGTAGAATAGTTTGGTGGGAGAATGAAACATGGCTCAAGAATTTAAGGTTAGAAGAACCATTGAGGAGATAAATAAAAAAATTGAAAAAGGTGAGGTTGTTGTTTTAACTGCTGAGGAGTTTTCCAAGCTTGTGAAGGAGGTTGGTCCGGTTCAGGCTGCTAAGGAAGTTGATGTTGTGACAACTGGTACCTTTTCTCCCATGTGTTCATCTGGTGCTTTTATTAACTTTGGGCATACTGTGCCAACGATTAAGGCTCATCGCGTTTGGCTAAACGATGTCCCAGCCTATGCCGGTCTTGCTGCTGTAGACATATACATTGGTGCAACTGAGCCGCGAGAGGACGATCCCTTAAACAAGGTGTTTCCTGGCCAATTCTTGTATGGCGGTGGGCATGTTATCCATGACCTTGTGGCTGGGAAAAAGGTTCTACTTCGGGCAACCGCCTACGGGACCCATTGTTATCCTCGGAAAAGCTTAGAAATGGAAATCACTTTACAAGATATGGTAAACGCTGTTCTTTGCAACCCAAGAAACGCCTATCAAAACTACAACGTGGCTATAAACCTTGGGGACAAGATACTTTATACCTACATGGGTATTCTGAAGCCTCACCTTGGAAACGCAAACTATGCAACAGCTGGATGCCTTTCCCCCCTCTTAAAGGACCCTTATCTTAAAACCATCGGCATCGGGACGCGGATCTTTCTTGGCGGGGCAAAGGGCTATGTTGTGTGGGCTGGCACTCAACATCGTATGGAGGTTAAGCGTACGGAAAAGGGCGTTCCCATGCAGCCTGCCGCAACCCTTATGGTAATTGGAAACCTAAAGGAGATGAAGCCAGAATGGCTCATTGGCACTTCGCATCTTGGGTATGGTTGTTCTTTGGCTGTTGGGCTCGGCATACCCATCCCGATCCTAAATGAGCAGGTTGCAGAATGGGCTGGTCTTGGCGATGAGGATATTTTTGCTCAAGTGGTAGACTATTCCCATGACTATCCAAACGGGGTAAAGAGAAACTACGGGTTCGTTAGCTATGCGGAGTTAAAAAGTGGAAAGATAAACATCTTAGGGAAGGAAGTCCCAACCGTGCCCCTAACAAGTCTTATTAAATCACGGCAAGTTGCGGAAATCTTAAAAGAATGGATAAAGAACGGAGAGATGAAGCTTACAGAGCCAGTAGCACCCCTCCCAGGTGCAGAGCTTTTCCCTATGCGATAAAATTTGTTATAAAGGAGCAACCCTATGGAAACATTGCTCATAGTCTTTCAAGTTATCTTAGCCATTCTTATAGTTCTTATCGTCCTTGTCAATGTGACTAAGGGGTCGGAATACGGAGCAGTCTTCAGAGGGGCAGAAGCCATATTCGGCGGTGCAGGTCCTACAAGCTTCTTAAACAAAGTAACCATGGTGCTTGTTGTCCTTTTCTTTCTAAATTCTTTAATCTTAACGAAGTATGTTTCGCTTAAGCATAGACCTGTCCTACCTGAGGTTAAGGTTGAACAAAAAATTCCAAGCCCTTCTCAAGTGCCCATACCTCCATCCCAACCTCTTATTCCTCAGCAACCGCAGGCTCCTGAAAAAAAATAGCTGTGAAAAAGGTTCTACTCTTTGGAGCAACGGGCTCTATAGGACAGCAAACCTTAGACATCATCTCTCGTTTTAGGGATAGGTTTACCTTACTTGGGATCTCCGGAAAATCAAGGCTTGATAATCTGCTTGAAATTTCCGAAAGATTTCGCCCGCCTCTTATAGCTCTTCCTGATGAGGAATCCGTTAGCTATTTAGCAGAAAGACTGAGCTATAAGCCTGAGTTTTTTGTTGGGGATGAAGGCTTAGCAAGAATGGCAAGCGAGCCCTCAGCCGATGTGGCTGTAGTTGCCATATCAGGGATTAAGGGTCTTATTCCTGCTTATTATGCTTTAAAAACTGGCAAAAGGGTTGCCTTAGCAAATAAAGAGTCCATAATCGGGGGTGGTTTTCTTCTCCTGTCTTGCTCTCAAACCTCAGGAGGAGAGATCATTCCCGTAGATAGCGAACATTCAGCACTTTTTCAGCTTTTACAAAAGTATGGAGAATCTTCTTTAAGAAAGGTCTATCTTACCGCATCTGGAGGTCCCTTCATTGATTGGGCTTTAGAGGATTTAGAAAAGGTTACGCCTGAGCTTGCTTTAAAACATCCCATCTGGAAGATGGGTGAAAAGATTACCATCGATTCAGCAACCCTGATGAACAAGGGTTTTGAGGTCATCGAAGCCGCAGTGCTTTTTAATCTCTCACCGGAGAGGATTGAGGTTTTAATTCATCCTCAAAGCACAATCCATGCCTTGGTTGAGCTTGTCGATGGAACCATCTTTGCCCATCTTAGTAAGCCTGACATGAGGCTTCCGATAGCCTATGCCCTTTTCTATCCCGAAAGACCAAACCTTGACGTAGCGGACCTCTCTTTTAACCCAAGCCTTACGCTTAATCTTTTCCCGCCCGATTTTCAAAGGTTTCCTTGCCTTGCCCTTGCTTATTCTGCTTTGAAGCTTGGGCATCCCTATCCCCTTATCCTTGAAGCAAGCGATGAGGTTGCTGTGCCAGCTTTTCTTGAAGGTAAGATAAAGTTTACGGACATTCCCAGGGTGCTTGAAAAAACTCTCAATGAGTTTACCATAAGGTATAAGCCCTCTACCCTGGATGAAATTTTAGCCTTCCACGAGGAGGTAAAAAGCTTCACCGAGGAGATGATTAAAAGTCTATGACCACGGTCCTTGCTTTTATCGTAGTCGTCGGGGTTTTAATTTTTGTCCATGAGCTTGGGCATTTTTTAGTAGCAAGGCTCCTTGGAGTAAGGGTAGAGGTGTTTTCTCTTGGCTTTGGTCCAAAGCTCTTTAGTTTTATAAAAGGGGAAACTGAATACAGAATTTCAGCCGTCCCCCTTGGTGGTTATGTTAAGCTCTATGGGGAGCATCCTGAGACCGTGCCTTCGGTGGTAGATAAGGAAAAAGCCTTTGCCTTTAAAAAACCTTGGCAAAAGGCGCTTATCGTCCTTGCTGGACCAGGTTTTAACTTTCTTTTTGCCCTTCTTGCCTTCTGGCTTTACTTTAGCATTTCAGGTCCTGTTTACTTAAAGCCGGTGGTAGGAAAGGTTATTCCTGGTTCTCCTGCGGAAGCGGTGGGGTTAAAGCCAGGGGATGAAATCTTAGCCATTGACGGTAAAGAAATTGAAACCTTTGAAAGGCTCTTTTTCTACTTACGCTCAAAGGAAGACTTAACTGAGGTTGAACTTAAGGTCAAAAGGGGAAACGAGGTCTTCACCTTAAGGGTAAAGCCTGCCTATCAGGAGGGCACAAACATCTTTGGAAAAAAGACCAAGGTCCCCGTTCTTGGTATTGCCCCAAGCGGTGAAGTGATAAAAAAAGAATATAACCCGATTTCAGCCTTCGTTGCTGCCTGCGAAAAATTTTATGAGCTAACGTCTTTAACACTTCTTGCAATGGGTAAGCTTTTAACAGGGGATCTGCCTTTATCCACCTTAGGCGGTCCTTTGACCATAGGTAAGCTTGCCGGCGATACGGCAAAGGTTGGTTTGTTTCCGCTTATTGCCTTTATGGCTATGCTTTCTATCAACCTTGGTTTAATAAACCTTTTCCCCATACCCATGCTCGACGGTGGGCACTTAGTGATCTTTGCCATCGAAGCCGTAAGAGGAGAGCCCCTTTCTTTAAGGGCTCAAGAACTCATCTTTAAAGTAGGTTTAGCCTTGATTATTCTGCTTAGCGTGTTTGTCTTCTACAATGATATTATGCGGTTGCTTTCTGGATGGAAGCTCGATTAGTATGCTTTGAAACCTCGGGAGCCTTCGGCGGAATAGCCTTTCTTTTAGGAAAAAAGACCTGGGAAATAAAGTTTTCCGCAGATAAATCTTATTCAAGCCATCTTTTTCGGCTTATGCCGTTGATTTTTCAGTCTAACCCAAGCGAGGGAGCTCTCCCGACTCCCTTCCCCCTTGAAGAGGCTGATTACTTTGTTGTAGATGTTGGACCAGGTAGCTTTACCGGACTTAGGGTAGGGTTAAGCTTGGTGAAAGCCTTAACTCTGGTTCACGAAAAACCGGTAATTCCTATTTCCAGCCTTGAGGCATTAAGCTTTGGGTATGGATGTCCGGACCTTCCCATTCTTTCCCTAGTTGATGCCTACACAGGGGAGGTCTTTGCCGGCATGTATAGATGGGAAAAGGGAAGGCTTGCCACTCTTCTTGAGCCCTCTCTTTTACGCCTTGAGGAGCTGGAAAGCCTGATCCAAGAAAAGACGCTCATCGTGAGCGAAACCTTGGATAAGTGGAAAGACTATCTAAGCGAGAGACTATCTCACAAGGTGGTTTTTCCGTCTAATCCAGTTGAGCTTTCAGCCTCTCTGTTAGGAAGGCTTGCAATGTTAAAGCTTTCCCAAGGTGAGGCTAAGCTCTTATCCGGAGATGAGGTCTTGCCTCTTTATCTTAAACCTTCGCAGGCAGAAAGAAAAAGGGCTTAGTTTATGTTGAGATTTTTGATCAAGCGTTTGGCGATAATGTTGCTAACGCTATGGGGGGTTCTAACCATCAGCTTTGGGATTATCCATCTTGCCCCGGGAGACCCACTAAGTCCCATGACGGAGTTCAACCCCAAGATAACCCCTGAGTTTCGAGAAAGGCTGATTAAGATGTATGGTCTTGACAAGCCCTTGCATGAAAGATACTTAAAATGGCTTAAAGGGGTTATTACTTTAGACTTTGGCGTATCCTTTTCCATCGACCAGCGCCCCGTCTGGGATAAGATCAAGGAAAGACTCCCTATTACCATCCTCATAAACAGCTTAGCCCTGGTTATAATCCTTCTAATTAGCATTCCCATCGGAGTATACTCAGCCGTTCATGCAGGCACCTATAAGGACAGATTGATCACTATCTTTACGCTCCTTGGATATTCCATGCCAAGCTTTTGGTTTGCCCTTCTTCTTATGATGCTTTTTGGGGTAAAGCTTGGGCTTTTACCCATCTCAGGTTTGCACAGCAGCGTTGGCTACGAGGAGATGAGCTTTTTTGAAAAGGTTTTAGACTGGGCAAAGCATCTTATCATGCCCCTTCTTGTGGCAACCTTTGGAGGGATTGCTGGCATAGCTCGGTATGTGAGAAATTCTATGGTTGAGGTTTTAGAGAGCGATTTTATTCTCTTTGCCCGAGCAAAAGGTTTGCCGGAAAGAAAGGTTCTTTACCGCCATGCTCTAAGGAATGCTCTTCTTCCATTGATTACCATCCTTGGACTATCCTTGCCCGGATTGATAGGAGGAAGCGTCATCTTTGAATCCATCTTCGGCATCCCAGGCGTTGGTCAGCTCATGTGGCAAGCAGTCCTTTCAAGGGATTATCCAGTCATCCTTGCTAACCTTGTGTTAGTGTCAGTCCTAACCCTTCTTGGCAACTTTTTAGCAGACATCGGCTATGCCCTTGCTGACCCACGCATAAGAACAGGCGGAAAGACATAGCCCTAAAACATGCTTAAAGCCTTATTATCACACCGAACAGGATTTTTTTCATTTCTTTTTTTAATAATACTCATATTTTTAGCCCTTTTTGGACCCTATCTTTATCCCGTAAGCCCCTTTGAGATCCATGTCGAAAAGATCCTTCTTCCACCAAGCCTTGAGCATCCCCTGGGGACAGACCTCCTTGGGAGGGATGTTTTGGCTCGCATCCTCTATGGGGCAAGGATTTCCTTACAGGTTAGCTTCGTTGCCGTTGGCTTATCTTTGGTCTTGGGGGTAAGTCTTGGTGCCATCGCCGGATACTATGGAGGAATTGTAGACCAGATAATCTGTCGAATAATCGACATGTTCCTTTGTTTTCCAACCATTTTTCTTATTCTTGCGGTAATAGCCTATCTTGAGCCATCGATCACGAACATCATGGTCGTCATCGGACTTACGAGTTGGATGGGTGTGGCAAGGCTTGTTCGGGCAGAGGTTCTATCCCTTAAAGAGAGAGAATTTGTCCTCTCTGCAAGGCTTTACGGAGCAAGCTCAGCAAGGATTATCCTCAGACATATCCTCCCAAACGCCGTAGCCCCAATCTTTGTTTCCGCCTCCCTTGGGATGGGGCATGCTATACTTATTGAGTCTGCTCTCTCTTTTCTTGGAATAGGAGTTCAACCTCCAACACCCTCCTGGGGTAACATGCTAATCGAAGGAAAGGAAACATTAGAGGTTGCCTGGTGGCTATCTTTATTCCCAGGCTTAGCCATTCTGTTAACAGTGTTAGCTCTAACTTTACTTTCTGAAGCCTTGCAAGACATTCTAAATCCGAAGAGAAAATGATGTGAGCTCCTTAAAATGTGTTCCTTAAGCATACCAAGGGATTTCAAGTCCCCCTACTTTGTCCTGCCGAACGTCCTTTTTATTGTCTTGCCTCGCGATAGCGAGGCATCTTTCACTTCGTTCGGGACGGCGTCCCCATGGAGACCCATCGGCTTGCGCCTCGGGATGGCATAAAAACTAAGCTCAGAGCCACGGCAGAAGAGCTTGCACAAAAACATTTTCATTTTTGTCCTCTCTGGTTGACAAAAGGGGGGATGGGGTTAAAATTTTAACCAACCAATAAAATTCCTTAAACTTCTCATGAGGGGTTCCCCTATGTCAAAAGAAATTATGTCCTCAGCTCTTGCTGCTGAAGGAAAGGGTGTAAAGGTACTGTTTGGAGAATTTGTGAATCAAGACTATCTTTTTAGCTACATCGGAAGGATTATCTACGGTCATTCAGGTTTGCAAAACATCTACATCCTTGAGAATAACTTCTGGGGTAGGATGCTCTTTATCAACAACAACCTTCAGTTTACCTCCCGCGATGAGTTTGTGTATCACGAGGCTTTAGTTCACATACCTTTTCAGTCGGCTCCAGAGGGCTTTATCAAAAGGGCTCTTATCTGCGGAGGAGGAGATTATGGCTGTGCGAGGGAACTCCTTAAGTATCCTCAAGTAGAAGAGGTAGTCATCGTGGACATAGACCCTTTAATTCCAAAGCTTGTAGAAGAATACTTCCCAGAACTATTACCCCTCGACCCGAAGGATAAAAGACTAAAGCTTGTAACCGCTGATGCCTATCATGTAGTAAAGGATTATCTATCTGAAGGGAAGACCTTTGAGTTTGTGATCATCGATTCCACCGACCCTGACATTGGCGAACCTGACGAGATTCAGGAGCTTTCTCATGCCCTCTATGGTAAGGATTTTCACGAAATGTTGAAAAAAATCTGCCCTGAAGGGATAATCGTCCAGCAATGCGGAACCCCCTTTACGATGAAAGACATCCTGCTTGGTGCCTACAAGATATTTACAGAGGTCTACGGAAAAGACCAAGTTTATGTCTTCCGCGCAAACGTTCCTTCCTTTGGAAGCGATAACGCCTACATAATGAGATGTCCCTTTAAGAATCCTCGCATACCTAAGGGGGTCCCACCTGTTGATGTGAGGTATTATACTCACGACATCCATACTGCAAGCTTTGCCCTGCCTAAGTTCTGGCTTGAGGCTTTGAATGAAGAGTGAAGCTTGCGAGCTCATCCTCAAAGCAATACGAGAAAGAAGGAGCATAAGAAGATACACCGACGAAGTCCCACCCCGGGAATTGATCTTAAAGATTTTGGATACAGCTATTTGGGCACCATCCGGGCTAAACAATCAGCCTTGGCGTTTTGTCATCGTCTGGTCTGAGGAGGTCAAAGAAAAGCTCTCAAAGCTAACCAAATATTCTGGTATCATAAAGTCTGCCAAGGTTTTAATAGTTGTTCTTTTGGATAAGGCAAAGATGTATCATCAGATAAAGGACCATCAGTCTGCAGGGGCGTTAATCCAAAATATCTTACTTTCTGCCTCAGCCTGTGGGCTTGGTTCATGCTGGCTTGGAGAAATTTTAAATCGTGAGGATGAGGTGAAAGAGACCCTTGGCTTAGACCCCAAAGCCTACGAGCTTTGCGCCGTCATCTCCCTTGGCTATCCAGACGACCGTTCTAAACGAGCAGGTCGCAATCCTTTATCTTCTTTCATTTTGAAAGAACTGTAGTATTTTTTTTAAACCCCTTTTGTCGCCCCGAGCCCCCTTTTTTGTCACCCCGAGCCCCCATTTTTTTGTCACCCCGAGCCACCCTTTTTTGTCACCCCGAGCGTCAGCGAGGGGTCCCTCGGCACTTTCGTGCCTCAGGACGACAGGGTGGGGGATGTCACCCCGAGCCCCCCTTTTTGTCACCCCGAGCGTCAGCGAGGGGTCCCTCGGCACTTGCGTGCCTCAGGACGACAGGGTGGGGGATGTCACCCCGAGCCCCCTTTTTTGTCACCCCGAGGCATCAGCCGAGGGGTCTCCCTGGGGATTTCTCGCTTTGCTCGAAACAACAGAAAAGGGCTGTCACCCCGAGCCCATTTTTTCGTTGCCCAGAACCCCCTTTTTTTGTCACCCCGAGCCACCCTTTTTTTGTCGCCCCGAGCGTCAGCGAGGGGTCTCCTCTCCCGTATGTTGACTTTTTTAAACAGCCCCGCTTTATCCCCTTGACTTTTTTACAAATCGTGTATAATAACTATTAGAAGCTATAAGCGTTTTAAACCCCTTTGCTCTTTGACAATTGAATAGGCGAGTAGGGCAGGGCAGGTTTTAAAAAATGTCAAATTTTTAATACGGGGATAGTGCGTTCGCGTTAAGGGGTCGTGTAGATATATATATCTATAATTAAACAATTGCACCGTCCCCTGTAAGGCTGATTTAAAAAGGCTTTGAAGTGTAGAGGAATTCCCCAGAAACCTGCAACTCATTTTCAGCGGAAATCGGCAAAAAGGGCTAATTTTAGTCCCTCAAATTAAGTCATTTTTAATCACTTTCCTTTGCTCTGGAGGGCTGAATTAGCAAGCCCTCGAAGGGGGTAGTTTTTGAAAAAATCTCTTGTGAATAAAAGCACAAAACAGAATTTACAAGGCTTACGAGCTTTTAGGGTCGAAACCTGCCCTACTTAAAAAGGGATTGCGACAGCTCGATTTACGA
>Ga0080004_1072419_pt1 | contig 29575 bp, 25 predicted proteins | sample WasSprMetagenome_FD_69207 | JGI IMG/M metagenome (GOLD analysis project Ga0080004, IMG submission 69207) | Sulfidic aquatic microbial communities from Washburn Spring, Yellowstone National Park, USA - WS (SPADES assembly) (version 2) | ecosystem: Environmental > Aquatic > Thermal springs > Hot... | reverse complement strand
ATAATAGATTTAATAAGTTGTGAAAAAGATTAAATAAAGAAGGTGTTATATACATACTTAATTGAGTTAGAATAATTAGGTTTAATATCAATAGAACTTTCGATAAATTCAAGAGCTTCTTCTAAGGATTTATTATCCTTAGCAAATAATGTCATTAATTTTTCACCTTCTTTAACATAATCTCCTAATCTTTTATATACAATAATCCCTGCATTATTATCAACAATATCTTCCTTGGTTTTTCTAGCTAATCCTAAAACTCCTGCAGCTAATCCCAATTTATAAGTGTCAATATAATTTATATAACCTTCTGATTTAGAATAATAATCGTAAGTTATTTTAGGATAAAAATATTTGTATTCATCATTAACTATATCACTTTTACCTTGTTGATTTTCTATGATTTCTTTAAATTTATTTAAAGCTTCCAAATTATTTATTTTCTCAATTATTTTAGATTCATATTTATTTAGTAATTCATTAATATTTATTTCCTGTAAATCGTTATTATTTTTTAAATTTTCATAATTTTCAAAGAGATATAAAGCTAAGGAGCAAATAGAAAAGACAATATACTTTAGTTTAGGGAATTGTTCATAGTTTCCTTTTAAAAACGAAATAGCAGAAATAACTTCTAAATAATTACCTACATAACTATTAAGCATTTCGTTCATATCAGAAATAATGATTCCTATAATTTTGTTAAAGTATTTTCCAATTTTTAACATAGTTTTAGATAAATTTATAGCATCTTGATAATTAGTCATAAATGCACCATTTCCATATTTAACATCAAGAACAATAATATCACTATTAGCAGCTATTTTTTTACTCATTATACTAGAAGCTATTAAGGGGATACTGTCTACATTAGCTGTTAAGTCTCTAAGTGCATATATTTTTTTATCAGCACTTGCCAAATCTAAAGGTAAAGCAATAAAAGCTCCTACTTTATTTAAAGCTTTTATCATATCTTCTTTTGCTAAATTAACATTAAAATTAGGTATAGATTCTAATTTATCTACAGTTCCTCCTGTATGTCCTAAAGCTCTTCCTGATAGTTTAGGGAGTTTTATGTTAAAAGTAGCTAATATAGGGATAGCTATTAAGCTAACAGTATCCCCTACCCCACCTGTAGAATGCTTATCTAATTTTATACCTTGGATTTCTGAATAATCCATTATTTGACCAGTTTCAATAATAGATTTTGTAAGGTAAAAAGTTTCTTCGTCTGTTAAAGAATTTATAGCAATACTTGTTAAAAATGCTGACATTTGATAATCTGGAATTTTAGAATAATAAAATCCTTTTACCATAAAATCTATTTCTTCAAAAGATAACTTTTTATTCCATCTTTTTTTATGCAAGATATCATATACATTCATAAAATTCATCTCCTTTAATTTTTTTTACTATAAATTTATATATAAGAAAAGCATTTTTAGGATAATCTTTAGCATTTCATTTTTATAATTTATAAAATTATTTTATTTTAGAGATAGATAAGATAGCAAAAGCAGCAGCACCTTCATTATTCCCTATAAATCCCATTAGTTCTGCAGTTTTTGGTTTTATATTTACCCTATTAGTTTTCAAGATTTTTTTTAAATTAGATATCATATTTGGTAAATAATCTTTTAGTTTAGGTTCTTGTAATATAACTGTTATATCGCAATTATTGATAATAAAATCACTACTTATTTTATCTATTAATTCTTTTAGCAAATTTAAGCTGTTAGCATTTTTAAAATTGGGAGAATTATCAGGATACAGAGTTCCTATATTATTATACTCAAACTCAACAGATAAAGCACCTAAAACAGCATCAATAATAGCATGACAAATTATATCACCATCTGAGTGCGCATCAAACGATTTATTAAATGGTATAAAAACTCCAGCTAACATTAAACCATTTCCTTCTTTAAATCTATGACTATCAAATCCAATACCTACAAAATTATTCATTATATATAGTTTTTTATTTCTGCTAAGGATTCTTGTATAGAGTTAATAAAATTTTCTAATCTTAAGCCTTTATAAAAGGGTCTAAAAGATTTTAGCTTACTATAAGAATCCAATAACAATTTATAAGCTTCTTTTAAATCCCCATTGGAATTTATAATATTAGTAGCTTTAATAACATCAATTAAACAATCTACAAATTCTATTTCATCTTGTAATTGTAATTGTTCTTTAATCTCATTAGCTTTAAAAATAGCTATTTCAAATTCATTAGCACTAAAATAATTAACTATTTCTCTAATTTTTTCCTTAAAGAGATTGTCTTCCATTTAAACTTAATTACAGCTAATTTTAATAAAAAATAAAAATAAGCAGATTTAAAAATTATAGTAACTTTTGAATAATTTTATTTTTAATGGATTCAATAATATTATAAAGTTTTTTACGAGTTATATTTAATTTTTGGGATATTTCTACTTTTGTTAAATCAGTATTAAATAATAAATTAAATATTTGTTTTTCAAAGTAACTTAATTTTTCAAAAATTTGCTCTACTAATATTTTATCTTCTACGGATAATTCAAAATCCTTTAATTTTTTAGATTTAATTCTATTAATATCGATTTCTTTTTTAATAGGTAAGTTCAATATTTCGATAACTGATTCTTCTTTTAAATTAAGAATTTCAGAAATTTCAGATATTGTTAAATTTGGATTTTTAGCTAATAAATTATAGATTTGGTAATAAAGTTTTTTCAAAGTTCTCGGAATCTTAATAAAATCACTTTTATCTCTTATATAATGTTTAATTTCTCCTTCTATATAAGAATAAATAAAAGAAATCGGGTTTATTTTATTTTGTTCAATATAACTTATATCTATATTTTCTATAGCTTTAACTAAGCCTAAATAACCACATTGTATTAAATCTTCAATACCAATATCCTTACACTTATCTTTGTATTTATAAACTATTTTATTAATTACTTTAGTAAACAATGGATAAATTTTATTTAAAAATAAATCCTGATCATTTGTTTCTTTATAACTTTTTATATATTCTAAAATTTGATCATTTGATAATTTAATTTCTTGATTATTTTCAAAATTTTTAGGTTTAGAATTACTGAAAATAGAAAAGCTGAAATTATATAAACTATCTATAGATGCAATGTTTATATTACCTCTTTTGTTTTTACCTTTTTTAATTAGTTTATTTTCCAAAATTTTAACCTCCCCTTATTATTTTATATTAAAAAATAAAAATCCCTCCTAAATTAGCAAATAGATTTTATTTTCAAGATCTGGAAAAAATGTAAGTATATCCCGCTTAAAAATATTAAGATCTATAGAAAACCTCAATTCATTAGCATCAAAAGAATTTAATACTATTTTTTCTAAATTAGGTTTTTTCTTTAAAAATATTTTATATTTATCAAGTATATGAAATAACTCCTCAAATTTTATAACTATTTTTCCTGGATCGTTTAAAAGATACCACTTACCCTTATCCAATTTAGTTATAGAAGTTAAAGAAGGAATATAATAAAAATTATTATCATTATTAGCTATAGGTAAAAAAAATAATTTAATAAAAGCTAAAGTAGCCTTAATTAAAATATTGTAATCATTAGAGAAAGTAGGACCAGTAATAAGGATAACATTATCAGCAAAAGATAAAATATATCTTCTATCAGCAGCACCATCTAAAATTAATCTTGGTATATTAAAATTATTTTTTATAATAGAGTTTAAAAAAATTTCTATTTCTTTAGAGGAAGAAGGACCTGCTATTTGAACATAATCATCATTTATACATCTGTAAACTCCCAATTTACCTAAAAAAAAATTCTCTACATCCGTTAAAAAGAGTTCTTTAAAGGAATTATTAATTAGTTTTTGATAAGTAGCAACATAATTGTTTTTATATACTTTAATAGGAGGTTTTGGGATTCCAAAAACATGATCAACTAATTCTCCATCCCACCCTATACTACTCAATAAAAAATCATTACTATCCTTTATTTCGTTGAGATATCTATTTAAGAAGGTTGTTTTACCTACATTTTTGGATAACCCTATAATCGCCTTTATTTCCATATATTATTTCTCATTTTTTATTAACTGTTTTTGTTTATTTATTAGAAATTTATGAAGTACTTTTTTAGATATAAGTTCTCTTATAAAATTATCACCCGAAATTAACCTTATTGCTATCCATCTTAAATTATCAAAATTAGATAACTCCGGATAAGTATTTACTAAATCCTTTTCAATTTCCTTTAATACTTTCTCTATACTTTCATTAAATCTAATTTTATTAGGTTTTAAAGGTATTTTATTTTCTATTATATCAATTATTTGATCTAAAAGTAAATTAACGTTATATCCAGTTTGCGCAACAATAGGTATAATAGGAACATTTAATCTATTATATAATTTTTCTATATCAATATATATTCCTTTCCTATTTGCTTCATCTATTAAATTCAAAGCAACTATTACTTTATTAGTTATTTCAACTACTTGAAAATAAAGTAATAAATTTCTTTCTAAATTAGTAGCATCAAGTACAATTATAGCGATATCATATTCAGAAAATAATAGAAAATTCCTAGTTATTTCTTCATCTTGACTAATAGAAAGTAAAGAATAAGTACCAGGTAAATCAATTACTTTAAATATTTTATTTTTATATTCAAAATACCCTTCGTATTTTACAACAGTTTTTCCAGGCCAATTCCCAACCTTAACATTTAGCTTTGTTAAATAATTAAATAAAGTAGATTTACCTACATTAGGGTTACCTACTAAAGCAATTGTATAATCTACTTTATTAATTTTTTTTATATTTACTTTATTTATATTACAATTTTCACAATTAGGATTATTAAACATTAATTAACTCCTTTATTTCTTTTTGATCTATATTATTTAAAGAAGACAAATTAATTACATATATTTTTAAAGCTTGTTCTTTTCTTAAAGAAATGATACTATTATTAATCTTATAAGCTCTTGGATCACTACCTAGGGAATTATTATACAAAGGAATAACAATATTTCCTTTAATAAAACCTAATTCCATTAATCTTTGCCTTTGAATACCTCTTATATAAAATGATAATCCAGTAATCAATCCAATATCATTTATTTTTAATTTATCTAAGCTAATCACATTACTTTTTAATAAGAATTCAAAATAATTTATTAGTTTTTCATTTTTTTCAATTTTTTCGATAAAAACATTATTAGCAAATAAATAAGGTAATTCCATTATTTTCCCTTTATCATTTATTATTTTGATGTAATTTTTATCAATTTTAAGGATTTTTATTTTATCAAAAGGTGCTAAATCCAAGTTAACTAAATATTCATAAATTTCAAGTGGTTCATCCTCTATATGTCTAACAATATATATTTCATTAACTTCACAATTACTAAGATTAGTCAGTTTTTTAGTAGTATATATATTTTCATTTAGTATATCCCCATGTGGATCTATACAAGGATTACTTAGTTCATTTTTCATATTCTGTATCTTTTCTTCATCAAAAATATGCTCATGATCATCAGCTATTTTATGTATTCTATTTAAATCTGTTGAAGTTTTTTCAAATAAATATCTTTCCAATAACCTATGTTTATCTATTATATTCTGAGCTTCCTCTTTACCTTTATTTGTTAATCTTAAATCATTATCAGTTAAATAAATATAATTTAAATTAACTAATTTACCGAGTACTTCTAATAATTTAGAAGTAGGAATATTAATCTTTTTATTTAATATGTCTATAGTTAATATTTTATTTTCTTTATTGGATTGATAGATCTCTTTTAAAATATCTTGTTCTATTTTCTTATTGCTAACAGTTTTATTTAGTAAGTAATATTTAATAAAATATTTGATAGTTGGATAGAATAAAATACCTAACATAAATCCAATTATTATGAAATAGATCTCCTTTATCATTTTTTATTTTATTTTTCTTATTTAAATTAAAACAAAATTAAAATTAGTTTAATAGAACTCCCCTATATAATTTATAAAAAAAACCAAATTTCCTTTTATTAAGGTTAATTTTATCTATTTATATTGACTTTTTACAAGATTTTTAGATTTTTAAATGATTCAGCAAAAAGAAGGGAGGTTTATAAACATTAGAATAAGAATTATATAATTAGCAAAATAAAATAAGAGAACAAAATAAAATATTAAAAATAAATAAACTTAATAGGTAGTGGTGATTATGGAGGTGAATAGAGTGTTTGCTGTTATAGATGGAAATATAGGAGCATATAAAAGTACGGTACTAAATATAATATCAAAAGAATTAAACTTTTTAGCTGTAGATGAACCATGGTATGAAAACAATTTTTTAGATTTGTTTTACCAAGATAAAAAAAGATGGGCATACTCCACTCAATGGGAGTTCTTTACAATTAGAGCAATAAGACATATGGAAGCCCAAAATAATACAACTCAAAACCTACTATTAGAAAGATCAGTTTATTCAGATAGATATGTTTTTGCAAGATATTTATATGAAAGTGGTTTTATGAATCAAAGAGAATGGGAAAGCTATTGTAAATGGTTTGATTTCTTATCTGATAAATTACTTAAAAAACCATCATTTATTATATATTTACGTGCCTCCACTGAAAGTCTCTTTGAAAGAATTAAACAAAGAAATAGAGAAATAGAATTTCAGGATGACGGAATAACTTTTGAATACTTAGATGGACTTAATAAATTTTATGATGAATTTCTTTATCAAAATAAATTTAAACTAGATATACCTATCCTTACAATAAATACAGATGATAAATTTTATAGAGATAACTTAGATCATAAAAATGAATTAATTAATTCAATAAAGGAATTTATGAATAAAAATAAAATATATGCTCTTAAATAATTCTCTACTAAAAATCAGAATTCGGTATTAATAGTATCGGTATTAATAGTATTAGTTCATAGTAGAGTTTGGAGTATTATTAGATGTAGTAGTATTAGTTAAGGAGAATACACTAGAGCCATTAGATAAAGTTTGAATAGATGTAGCTAAAGAGGTCCGATAAATACCAAAGCTTTTACTCATTTTCATATTATTAACAATATAAAATTCAAAAGACATACTAAATTGATGTCTATTCCTTTTTTGAAAATTAAAATCCAATTTAATTTTGTCCAAAGTAGAAGCTAAGTAAATTTTTCCATTAGACTTCTCTACTTTATAGAATCCAATAGTAGATAATAAAGTAGCGTTTAAGGAGGTTATAGTAATTCCTTGAGATTTTACCCATTCATCATTATTAAAAGCTACTATCATATCCTTTAGTAAAGGAGCTAACCTTATACCAAGGCCATCATAATTTAATCTTTTAGTTAATTCATCTTGATTAGATATAGTAGTAACAGTGTTGTTACCAATAGTAGTAATTGAAGATGAACTATTGGTAATATAAGAAACACTTATAGAAGGTACTGTAATAGGATTAGCATAAGTATCAGAAATTTCACCGTAATAATCATTATATAAATAGTATTTAGTAAAAATATGGGTATGATAATATTCATCTACTTTTCTTCTAATAATCCCTTTAATAGATATTTCATCAAAAGAAGTGAATATATAATATGCAGTAGAGATTAAAGCTAAAATTATAAAAGAGAAAATAATAATAGAAGCTAAAACCTCAATCATTGTTAATCCTTTAAAAGAAGAAAATTTAAAAACTAATCTTAATAGTTTTTTTCTTTCCATATTTAATTAAATAAAATAAATTATTACAAAAATATTAAAAAAAAGTAAAAAAATTAAAAAATTTAAAGTAAATAAAAATTAAAATCCATAAACAAAAATAAATCCAAAATTGTTTTTAGAATTATTATAAAAAGAAGTATTAAAAAGTAAAACCCCTTTAGAAAACCTTTTTATTAAATAATCAACAGATATATAGTAATCATAATCTAGATTTTCAAGATTGGATTTTCCAATTTTTCTTAAATAAAATACAAATATATTTTTGGTTATTTCTTTACCAACTCTTATATATCCACTTACCTTACTATTACTATAATCAAGGACATCCAACCCCATGAAATCCCCTAACCCTAGATATAAATTATTATTTAAATCATTTAAGTTTAATAAATTATTTAAATTGTTGAAATCAAAATCTTTTTGTTCGTTATATAGTCTAAAATTAGAAATAATAAAATCTTTAAGATTTCCCTTTATAAAAGTTAATTTGTAATCAAAAGGAGAAGTTCCTAATTTTTGAGCTAATATATACATATCACCATATAAATTGTTTTCCCATTTTATATTACCCTGTATAATTCTATAAACTCCGTCATTAAGTCTTAATATTCCTTTATTTATCTTTAAAATCCCATTTAATTTAGTATCTTTTAAGTTAATATTTAAATTGGAATTAAATTTAACATCCCATATTATATTTTTGTTTTTTACATTATTAGCCTCTAAATCTATATTTAATAGATTTAAATAATTATATAAAAAGTTATTTTTCTTATTATTAACCATTTTAATAACCTTTAATTCCCCTTTACTAAATTTGGAATATATATTTATATTAAACTTATTAATTTTAAGTTCAAACTCAACAAATCCATTAATCAAAATATTTCCATTATCATAATCAAAAATATTAACTTTAATATTCTTGAGATTTGATATATAAAAACTTAAATTAATTGCTTTATTACTAAAACTTAGGTTATAATTAACTATAGAATTATTAAAAAGAACATCAGGAAGGTTTTTAATAATTAAGTTATCTCCTTTTGATAAAATATTTAAAATCCCATCTATTTTTAAGTTATTATTTACAAAATTTACATTAAATTCTTTAAAATTTATCGTAAGTTCAGAATTCTTAAAATCTAAATAAAAATTGACTTTAGAATCTAATATTTTGTTAATTAATTGAAAATCTTGTATATGAATTTCTAAATTTTTTAAAATGTCGTTAATTTTAAGTTTATTAATATTAATTAAATCCAATTCGTTTAATTTAAGATAACCAAAACTTTGATTATCTTCAAATAAATTAGCAATTAAATTTAACTTATAATTTTGATTGAATAAAAACTTTATATCAACTTGATAACTATAATAATAATAAAGTCCATATAATTTAATATTTAAGGGTTTGATAAATAAACTTAAAATTTTAAATATATTTTCTTTTTTTATTAGCTGGATAGTATCACTTTTAGTAATATAGGAATTATTTAGATTAAACGAAACAAAAATAGTATTAAAAAAACTATTCCAATCTTTGCTTGAGTTTATATTACTTTTATCAAGATTACTTTCATTAAGAAAAGTAAAATATTTATCAAAAGATGGTATTAATTTAAACAAACTAAATGGAATATTTAGTTCAAAATTAGTTAAATATTTATCCTGATTTAAACTTATCTTTAATTTATTAAAAGATGATAAATAAACAGTCTCAATATCTTTAGTATATTGGTTAGCAAAATAAAAATTACAATTCAAATCTAAGTTTAAATTAGTATTATTTTTTATGAAATCATTTAAAATTTTATATAGCTCATCATTATTAGAAAGTTTTACTAAATCAATATAAAAATCTATAAAACTTAGCTCTAAATTAGAATTTAAATTTAAATCAATTACTTTAAATTTATTAAAATTAAATATGTAAAAATTAGATAAATTAATATTAGCATTTATAAAATTAATTTTCAATTTATTAATTTTCTTTAGATTATCTAAATTTAAAGCTCCATTAAAGGTAAAACTAAACAATGGATTATTATAATTATCGTTATTATAATTATCAATATAATTATAAAAAAACGAAAAACTACTTTTAAAAAATAGATCAAAATAAATATTAAATAAGCTTACACTATAAGGATATAAATTAAAGGAAAGTGAAATATCTTTATTATTAATACTTAGCAAGTTAGACAAAAAAAGCAAGGAATAGTTTTTTATTTTTAATGATAAATCAACAATTTTATTTTTATAAAATAAATAATCTAAATATAAAAAAGTATCTATTTTATTACTACTAAGGCTTAGGTTAAAGTTTAAAAAATCATTATTTATTGAACTTATTTTAACTAAAAAAATATCTGGGGTTTTAATTAAATTAAAATTATATTCTGATAGATATAAAAATTTAAAAATTTTTAAATTATAAGTAGCTTCAAAATAATTTAATATATCAAAAAAATTATTATCAAAATCTACATTAAAATATGCTTTTTGCCATAATTGATTGATATAACTTAGTAAAATATTAAATATATCTCTATTAGAAGCAGCAAAATTATCATTTGACTTTATTAATTTTAAAAGATTACCAATATTTTTATTTAAATCTTTAATATCAATAACAGTAAATAAATTTAATTTAAAATAATTAATACTAAGATTTAAATTAGAATCCACAAATAATTTAGAAACATAAATATTATCCTGATTTTCAACTTTTAAAGAAAAATTAAATAATTTATTATTAAATAAACTATTCAATATAAAATTACCATCAATATAGGCAGTGTTAATTAGTAATTTGTTATTATCAAAAACTAAATTAAGATCAAAGTAAGCATATATATACTTTATTAAGAATAGTTCATTAAAAAAGTAAATAAGCCCTTTTAATAAATATTTTTTATAATCTTGTTCTATAGAAAATAAGATATTTAAATTACTAATTTCTAAATTATAAAAACTATTTACATTAGCAAAGATTTTCAAATTATCATTAAATAATTTATAAAAAAACAATTTGACTTTTATATCTTGTTTTTGATAGCGATAAAAATAATTTAAATTCCCAATTATTAAACTTTTTTTACTTAAAATAAAGTTATCAATTAAAAATTTTAAATTTTTTAAATTAGCTTTTAAATTACCATAAAATATGTTTGTTAATTCATCAAAATAGAAATAATTATTAAATTTTATAAACAAATTATCTAAATATAGGTTAATATTAGCATTTACTTGGTAAGTTAGATTTAGATTATTTACAAATAATATTAAATTACTTATTTTTTTACTAAAAACATCAAAATTTAAATAAAAATCAAAATTACCATCTTTAAAATTATAAATTTGTCCAACTAAATTTAAATATTTAAAATCTTTAACAATACCACAAAAATAATAATCAAATAAATTAGCTAAAAAATTTAAATTAGAATACTTAAAATTATTAATTTCTAACAAAAAAAGAATATAAAAATCAATAAAATTACTACTAGAATTAGTTTTATAAAAATTATTGAATAAATAAGAAAAAATAGAAAAAACAGTATTATTATTTTTCTTAACAAAATATAAATTTCCATATAACTTAGATAATGCTAAATCGTATTTAAAAACTTTAAATAAATTTTCTATATTACCAAAGTTATTTAAGTTAATATAATAAAAAGAAAGTACTTTTAAAACATTTAAATTATTAAATAAATAATTAGAAACTAGTTTATAATTATTAAAATCCTTAATAGAAAAAACTCCATTAAAAAATATATCCGAAAATGAAATTAAAAAATTATAACTATTGTAATCTTTATATATCCTTTCGTTTATCTTTTTAAAAATAACATAAATTGAATTGTCAATAAATAAATTTTCATAAATCTTAATATGATGAAAATATAAATTTCTTTCTGTAATATTGAAAAGTTTCAAAATATTTAATATATTCTTTATTGAAAAGTTTGCTATCCCCCAATAATTAATTTCCTTATTACTACTTGTTATTATGTAATTTTTATCATTTAGTAAATATATAAAATCTATTTCTTTATTTTTAATATTAAAGCTAAATCTAATATCTTTATTAATAAAGTCAATATCAAAATAATTATTCTTATAATCAAAATCATTAATATACAATATAGAATTACTTAAAGTCCATTTGGTATTAGAATTATCATAAAAAGAAATAATATCTAAAAATAATATTAACTTATTTTGGTTTATATTACTGAAATCATTGCTAAAGGAAAATTTAGAAAACAATCTAAAATTATTGATATTATTTTCTTTATTTTTACCATATTTAATTACTATACCATCAATAATAACTTTAAGAAAATCAAAAGTATGAGTACTAAAAAGTAAATTTAGGTTTAAATTTTTTACATCTATTTTTTTTATACTTAAATTTTTATTTGTATTATAAAGATAAAGAAATGTTAGCTGACTTGTAGAAAGGTAAAAATTATAATCCCCTTTAAAAATTGAATTAGCTAAAAAAGAGAAATCTTTAATATATAATTTATAAAAATTATCCTTAAGAGTTAAAAATGGCAATTTTAATTTAAATTTTATATTAAAAACGGGAAATGAGCTAAATATAAACTCATATTCTAGTTTATAAAAATCAAGGTAATCTTTGGTTAAATTCAAATCCTTAGAATAATTTATATTAGAATAAATAGTTAAATTTAATTTACTCTTATTAATAAAAGCTTGTATGAAAAAATATTTATTTTTAAATTCCAAGTTCTGTACCTGTATAAGTATATTTTTATTAACATAATCAAGTTTTATAATAATATTACCTTCAATATTTTCAAAATAATCATTAGGTATAAAATTTAGTAAAGAATAAAATAAAAATTTATCAATAAATAGCATTTTTTCCTCTTGGCTTAAATTAATCAAATTCATCTTAAAATATTTAAGGTTATACAGATTTATTTTAATATTTAAATTAATATTATTTTTCTTTAAGAATTTTAGAAGTTTTAAATAACTTTTAAGAAAATAATTTTTGTTTATTTCCTCATTTAAGATTTCATTAAAAAATAAATAAGAATCAGCATAATTTAAATTATTACTTCTTAATTTTAAGGATAAATAATTACTGACTTTGTTATAAATATTTTGTGTTCTATCCCTTTTTTTATTTAAAATTTTTAACAACATATTATAAATTTCGTTTTTTGAATACTTAGATAAATCAAGATTAATATCTACATAAAAATTATTAAAATTTCTTGTATTAATCCTAAAATTACCATAATTATTATTAAAAGTATATGTATAATTTGAAAAATAATAAAAAATAAATAAGAGTACAGGAATTAAAGCTAAAAATAAATAAGTAACAACTTTTAATATTTTAAAAAAAAGAATTTTCATAACAATATAAGGATAACTAAAATTAATAAAATTAATTTAGTAATTATTAATTATTCAATTATTACTTCCTACTTTCATAACTTCTTTTTTATCCAGCAAAGAATGCTTTAAAAACTTAGTTTTAAATTGTTTCACTCCTAGTTAGTATAAGTTTATATTTTTATTTCTTTTATAAACTCTCTTCTTTTATTTCTCTTAGTTTAATACGACTATAATAAGTTCGGAGATATTATCAATAGTGTTTTTAATAATCTTTCTTACTCCATTATAATTTTTTTGATTTCTTATTTTATGTAATAATGCTGCCAGTTGTATAAAAATCTTAAAAAGATAATAACTTTTACTATATTTTTTAAATTTTTTCCAATAATTTTCCAAATATTCATGTGCTTCAAAATAGAGTCCATTTAATATTAAAATTTTATAATACTTTAATATCTCCTTTTTAAGCAGTACTTTATCTTTATACATTTATTTTTTATTTTTCTATGTTTTCCTTAATTTTTTCCAATTTTTTTATAATTTTATTAAATTTCCATATAACAGTATTTATATTTGTTTTTTTTAGAGCAGCTATTTCCTTAAAAGTTAAATTATCCACTATTTTTAAAATCAATATTTCTTTTTCTTCATCATTTAAATTACTTAATAGTTTTTCTATTATTAATTTGTTTTGTAAGTAATTATCCAAATCAATACTTTCACTATTTTTAATATTATCAATTATTTCATAAGTTTGATATTTTTTATTTACTCTAAAAAAGTCTATTAATTTAGTTTTCGCTATTTTAAACAAATAATTTTTAATAAATTTTTCTCCCTTATTTTTTATATCATTATATTTATCTATAAATTTGATAAAAACTATACTAACTAAATCCTCAATATCTTCCTTACTTGATAAATACTTAGAAATGTAATTATAAATATATTTCTTTGTCTCTTTGTAGCATTCTTCTATTTTATATCTTTTCTCTATCATAAAAGATAATAAAAATATTCTATTAGATTTCTATTCTATTATATATATTACGACAAAAAATAGAACATTCTTAGTAATTAAGAATAATTGAGTAGTTGTTTTTTAAAAATAAAAATTGTAAATAATATAATAATAAAAGAAAGAATAGTAGAAGCAGCAGCAGCTGAGTTTATATCATAATTCATAAAAGCTTTTGAATAAATATACATCATTAATGTATAAGTAGAAACTCCAGGCCCCCCATCTGTTAAAACAAAAACTTCTACAAAAATTTTTAAAGACGCAATAAAAGATAAAAACGAGCAAAAATAAATATTACCCATTGATAAAGGTAAATATATCTTTAATAAAATATCAAATTTACTAAATCCCTCTAAAACTGCACTTTCTATTATTTCTTTATTAATTGATAAAAAACCTGAAAAGTAAATAATAAGATAATATCCTAATCCTTTCCAAAAAGTTAATAACATACAAACTAAGAAAGCAAATTTATAATCTGATAAAAAAGGTATCTTTAAATTAATTAAAGCTAAATATTGATTAATAATACCTTCATCATTAAATAAAATCTTAAAAACAAAACCTATACTAACTAAGGGTACTACAACCGGTAAATATAATATGATCCTACCTAAATAAGAAAGATAATTAAAAAAATAAAATTTAGAAACTGCTAACTCGTACAAAAAATAAGCTAATAAAAAAGCAAATAACTGTAAAGGAATAACAATTAAAGTATATAAAATTGAATTCTTTAACGATATCCAAAATAAATTATCTTTTAAAATATTAACATAATTTAAAAAATTAAAATTCTTAAACAAAGAAATTAAATCCCTAAAATCATTATTTTGGGAAAAACCAATAATGATACCTAAAATAACAGATAAAAAATGAAATAAAAACCAAATAATTAAAAACGGAAGAATTAAATAAAAATAATTAAAAAGATTTTTTATTTTATTTTGATATATTAACATTTTAAACAAATATAATTTTCTAAGCTAAGACTACTCTATTTCTTCCAGATCTTTTAGCTTCATATAAAGCCTCATCAGCTTTCTTTATTAAATCATCTTTAGTTATTGCATCATCAGGATAAGAAGCAATTCCTATAGATGCACTCACTTGTATATCCCCTTTTTTTAATACTGAATAACTTTGTCTTATACGCTCTGCTATGTAATACGCATCCTGCTTTTTAGTATTTACCAATATAATAGCAAACTCATCTCCTCCATACCTACAAACATAGTCATTTTTTCTAACATTCTTCGTTAATATATTAGCAATATTTTTAAGTAATTTATCCCCTTCAGGATGCCCAAAGGTATCATTATATTGCTTAAACTTGTCAGTATCTATCATTAATAAAGTTAAGGGATAACTATAGTTTTTTGCTTTTTCCAATTCCTGATTCAATAATTCTTGAAAATATCTATGAGTATATAATCCCGTTAATCCATCCTTTATAGCAAGATCCAGAGTTTTAGAATACTCCTTATAATACAGATAAAATACCCCAAACTGATTAGTTAAAACCTGTAAAAAATCTATATCATTCTGACTAAATGCTTTAGTATAACTACTTGCAACATATATAACCCCTACTATTTTATCAGAGATTACAGAAGGACAAGCTATAAAAGATCTATCATCCATAAATATCGCCATGTTACTAGTAATTGTTCCCCCTAAATAAACAAACGGTTTCCTTTCTTTTACACATATCCCAATAGCTCTATCCCCAACACCATACCTTAAAGTTTTATTTCCCATATTTACTCCATAAACAGATACTAATTCATTGTACTCTTCTTCATATAAAAAAATTATCAATCTTGAAAAAGATAAACTTTTTTCTATACTATAATGTAGCTTTTTATAAACCTCATTTAAAGAATAATTAACATCTATCTTAGAATAAAATTCAAACATAGCTTCTAATTGCTTCTTAAGATTCTCATTTTCTTTTAAAATCTCCTCCTTTTCTTTCTCAAATTCTCTCAATTTTTCTTTTTCCAAATATTCCCTTAATTCACTCAATATAAAAGAATAGCTCAATTCAAATAAAAATTTATTATAAATATATCTAATAACAATAGTAAATAAAAAATAAAATAAAATTATGAGTAAATAAACAAATATATTAAGCTCAACAAAAATATCAAAAATAATCATAAAAACAGACAATATGGCTAAAAAAACAGATTCTAAAAATATAAAATTAAAAGGCAAAATATTAGAATTAAATTTTATCCTCTCTTCTAACAGAATTAAATCTTCTTCTTTTATATCTAATACTTTTACTTTTTTATATTTATTCTTTATAACTTCTAAAAATTTATGATAACTTAATCTTTGAATAAAAACATAATAAAATAAACCAAGAAATCCAAAAATAACAACATATAAAATTGGAATAAATAAATTAAAATAATTCATAAAAATTGTAATTAACAATAATAAAAATAAAACTAAAAATTTAGAAACTAAATTAAAATATCTAACATAATTAGCAACATTAAAATTAACTAAAAATTCTCTTACAATAAAAACTAAAATATTTAATATAAAAAAAATAAATAATAATCCTATATTATTTAGGAATTCATTTTTAAGAGATAAGTTATAATATATAACAAAATTTATAAAAAGAGAAATACTAATACCATCAATTCTGTAGATATAATAAAGAGATAATAATTCCAAACCAAAAGATAATATATACGAAAACAAAATTGTATTAATTTCCATGTTATTTTTTAGTAAATTTATTTTACTTTATTATATATCTAACAGGATAATAAGAAGCTCCTTCAGGTAATGTTATAAATTCTTTTATATATAATTGATCAGTTAATTTATTTTCCATGTATTCCCTAAATACTTCACCTCTAGTAAAGTATAAACTACTAAATTTGTTATAAATTATAAAAGAAGGTCTTGATATACCCCCACGGGGATTAAAATAAACTTCTCCCTTTCTATCAACTACAAAATGATACATAACTTTATAGGTACCTTTTAATAACATATTAGCTTGAATACCACTTAACGGTATATCACCCACTATTATATCCTGATTTATTGGTAAATATGTTAAAATTCTTCCAACTCCAAATATCCCCTTAACATGCTTATTATCACTTTTAAGGAGATATCTATAATCTAAATTACTATCATAATCACTAACATAAGATTCAAAATTTAATCCATTACTACTGAATATCCATAAAAATCCAGATAATAATTCTTCAGACTTAAAGGGAATTTTAATTATATACTCATTTTTAAAATTAAAATAATTAGGACTAAAATGTTTTAATATTTTATTATTAACATCTGAGCCTACTTTAAAATAATTTTTACCACTACTAAATACTCCATCAATATAAATCTCATTATCTTCTTCATTTAAATTACCAGTTGAATTATCAGAATTATAAAATCTTATAACTAATTCCTTATAAATTTCAGTATCATTAAGATGGTAAAAATAAATTAACGTAGGTGTAAATTTAGAAACATAACCACTAATTAAGTATCCATTTTCTTTAATATACTCAGGAGAATTAGAAAAAAACATTAAAACTGGTTCTAATATAAAATCATTATCCTCTTTATTTAAATTGCTAAATAATTTATCCTCAGAATAAACAAATAATTTAAAATAAAAAATAAAAAAAAATTCAAATAAAATTATTACCAACTTTTTAATAAAAACTTTTTTAATATTTAAATCTAATCTACTAAAAATTAATCTAGCACTATAAATACTCATAAATTTACTAACAGTTTATTAAAATTAAAAACTATTAAATCATAACTAAATTTAATAATTTAAATTATAATTTCCATAATAAAAATCTCTTAAAATTTCATATACATTTAAAATTAAAAAAGTATATAAAATTTTTTTATTAAATTTCATATAAATTTGTTTATTATTAAATATTACTAATTTATTTAAAAATTCTGATATTTTTAACAAAAAAGAATTATTATCTATTTTAAAATTAACTATATAATTTTCCCACTCTTTAAATATCATTTTAAAAAATATCTTTTGTTTAAAGTAATCATTATAAAATGAAATAAATAAATCCCTAAAAAATAAACTTATAAATTTAATAAATATTTTAAACGTAAAAAAAGATTCGTATTTTTTATATAACATTTCAGATATATCTAAAAACTCATTTATATTATAATCTTTTAAATTTAAAAACATCCTAAATAAATTATAAAAATCCTCATTAATTTCAATATTATTTTTCATTTTTTTAGAAATATTGGTAAAATTAGAAATAAAATAATCTATATCCTCTAAGGAATTATTTAATCCAAATACAATAAATTCAGACATATTTAAAGAAAAATGATATTTTTTTATTAATAAATCAATTATTCTTTCAGTTTTAGGGATAACATTAAATTTAGATGCTCTCGATAAAATAGTAGGCAAAACAAAATAATTGGATTTAGATAAAAAAAATATCACATTACTTGGAGGCTCCTCTATCGTCTTTAAAATAGAATTTAAAGAATATATATTTAAAATATCTAAATCTAAAAAAATTAATTTCAAATTATTAGATTTTAAATTAACAAAATTAATTAAATACCTTATCTTATCCATTGATACATTATTATCCATTATAACTAATTCAGTTTTCATATTTTTAGTATTCAAATATTCATCTATTTTTTTAACTGTATTTAATTTATAAATTAACGAATTACCAAATAAAATATTAGTCCTATTTAAGTTTGGAAAATTCTTTATAAAATAATAAAAAAAATCTTCATCATATAGCTCATTAAAAATACTATTACTATTTTCTTTTAATATCATGATAATATCAACACGAAAAATAAAACCACAATTACTTTATTTAAAGTTACCTTTTTAAATTCCTTTTAATTTCATATCTTTCATAAAAATAAATCAAATTAGCTATAATAATAAAGATAACAATAAGTAAATGTATAATTGATTGAGGGAACATATTTCTAACAGACTCCGGAACGTTATTGGGATCTATTTGATCTTTTAACTCTAAAAGTTGATAATCACAAGCTCCTTTAAGTCCTGGAAACAAACCAATAAGCTGATTAGACATAATATAAGGATACATTTCAGCAGCCATCACTGCAGTACATCCCCCAGCAACAGGGACCCCATACCTAGAACCTAAAATTCTTATATAATATTGCAAAGTATCCCCTGCTGCTACACAAAAAGCTAATTTTAAATCCTTAGCATTTCTTATATTACTTAAAAAAGGAGCATTAGAATTTTTAAGCAAAGGTATAGCATTTTTAAGATTTATCCCCATTTTTTCAACAGCTACTGCACCACCCACTACATAGCCCCCTATAACAAAATCCTCATCCTCTTTTTTGTTCATTTTTAAAGCAACCGTTCTTATATTATTTTCAAGTAAAACTGCCCCATCAGGCCATAATGAAATCGCTATTACTTTTAAATTCTTCCTAAAAGCTTGAGTAAGAAATCCCTGAACCACAGGATCATTTTCTATTTTTGTAGAAGGTGCATAATCTGCTGATAATAATACTACACTACCCTCAGGTAAATTCTCTATATATTCATAAGCCTTAATAGAAGTCCAAGATATACTCTTTGATAAAATATATAAATTAATTTTTTGAATATATCCAATATTTGAAAATATAATACTTAAAGCAAGAACTAAAGCAACTATAAAAAATATTGTTCTTCTTGTTATCTTTTTTAGTAAGTTTATTATACTTCTTAGCATATATCACTCACTTTTTCCAATATGTGATTTTTCAACTCCAAATAAAAGTTTCAATGATATAATAATAGTTCCAATTCCAATAGCAATTAATATAGCTCTTTGAGCAGCTGCATTCAATACCGATATTATATAATCCGCTATTAAACTAATTTTAATACCAAAAATAGAAAATAAGTAATCTCCTACAGGAACTCTACCTAACATGATTATAGCAGCAGATAATAATAAAATTAATGCTTCAAAATTCTTAGCTCTAAAAGCCCTATAAGCTGCTGATGCTATAAAAAACGCCAATAATGAAAAAGTAGCACTGTTTAATGGAGTATATACACTATTAAATATAATCCCTGTAAATAAATTCATATCCTTTTTTATAAATTCCATCTCTATTAAAGGAAATATATAATTATCATTAATTTTAAATATTAGTAAATTTTGGATATTTGCTTTAATTCCATAAACCAAACCTATTATAGTTGTAATAACTAAAGATAAAATAATCATTAAAGAAAAAATTCTATCTTCTAGGTGAGTAATAGGCTCTAATGATTTCCTTAAATTAACTATTATTAAATTAAGTATTCCCAAAATTATAGCAAAAGATGCTATCGTAATAGTCCAATCTCTAAGAGTCTCTGTTATTCCTTTTGTTAATTCAGGAAAGATAAAATTTATTATTATAATTATCCCTGTTATAGCAGTTATAAATAATGGTAATTCCCTTTTCATAACTTTTTATTCCCTTATTTATTTAAAAAACATTTTTATAATAAAATTTATGGTATTAAATATTGGTAAATTAGCTAAATTAGGATAGGCAGAAATTAAACTATTAAATATAGAAGCAACAAATACAAAAGACATAACTATAGCTTTAGATATATCTTGGGTCTTAAGAGTAATTTTATCTATAATATCTGTAGATAAATAAGCTGAAGCAGCAAATAATTCCTCTCCTATTAATACATAATCACAAGCTGCTATGAAAAACGGCAATTGAGTAATCATAGCAGTTCCCGCTATTTGAATAGCACCAGCAGAAAACCCTGTTTCTGCTAATATCAAGGATTCCGCATAAAATGCACCTATTAAAAAAATAGCTCCTGGTCTTTCTCGAGATATCATACCATCCACTGCTGCTGCATAACCAAATTGATCATCAGTTAAATAAAAAATCCTATCAGCTCTATATAAATCACTTCTACCTACTTTTAAATAAGCTTCTTTAACAACCTCCTGGGCTACCGTCATAACAACTGATCTACTAACAGGCATTATTAAGTCAGTTTCATATAATGCACTTTTCTGAGCTATATAACTTAATAAAGATAAAGATGCTATCGTTTGAATATTATCTATATCCATTATCCCCGGAATATACAAAATAGGTTTTCCTAATTCAGTTGATCTACCCACTGCCTCATCTATATAATTTAAAGCAGGGATTCTTCTTATAAATACCTCTTTTATTTTCCCCTTCTTAGCACTATTTATATAATACAAAAATATATAAGAAATAGATAAAAGAAATATAAAAGATACAAATATACTTGGATTTTCTTTAAAAGGTTGTATAACTTTGTAAACCCAATACCCTACTTCCATATTATTTTATACTTTTATTATCTTAAAAACATCTCTTATTTTTGTTTATTTTCTATAAAAAAAAATTAAATCCTTTTAAAAATAATCATTTAAAAACATATAAAATAAAAAAGGAAATTTATAAAAAATAACAAAAAAGATATAGGGGGGATAAAGAGAGTTAAATAATAAAAATTAAAGAGAGTTAAATAGTAAAAATTTTAGCAAGTAGGAAAAAAAACAATGTAAACAAGTAGGCTGAAAGAAACAATGTAACTAAGTAGGTAAAGAAAAACTCGATATGAAAAAATTAGCAAGTAAAAAAATAAAGATCTAATTATTAAAGAGATAGCAAGTAAAGGTAAAATAGTTAAAAAGGGGCTGTAGCTCAGTGGGAGAGCGTCTGCTTGGCGTGCAGAAGGTCGGGGGTTCAAGTCCCCTCAGCTCCAATCCTATCCTAATTTAAATAATTAAAATGAATACAAAGAATATAAAAAAACTTCAAAATATAAAAAAAATTTTTAAAACCCTTTTAATCTTTACTATCCTTTCTAATATCCTAATTAATTTCTCCTTTTCAATAAATCATAATAACCTAAAAATTAATTCAATTAAACTTGACTTAGAAAATATTAATATAATAGAAAATAATCAAATAACTAATTTTCAAACCCCTCTTATTTTTAAAGTAAAAAACAGTACTCCTAATTTCTCCAATTTTAATTATACTAATTATAATAGTTTTTTAATATCTAATCAGAATCTTTCAAATAAAATATTATCATATAAATATGAAAACACATTTATAAATAATTACCAAATAAATCTATTTCCTATATTTTATAAAAATATGAACAATCTTGATACTGGATTTTATATTTTAAAACCATCAATAAATTTATTTACTAACTCAACAGGACCATTAAATCCATATTTAGAACTTAATTACAATAAATCAATTAATTATTTTGCAAACATACAAACAAATAATTTTATACAAAATAATAACTTTTTAAATAATTATAATCTTAATTATTTTATAAGATTTAAAGAAGTTTCAATAAAATTAAATAAAAAAAATACTATTAATACAACTTTAACCATAAGTACCAGCATTAACCTAAATAATATAGAAAATCTAAATAATCAAAACAATAATCTAATAAATAATTCCAATATAAGATTAACAATTAAATTTTAATACAACAAATCTATAAAAGAAAAATCTGAGAATCATAATCAAAACTATATCTAAAAAATGGATTTAAAAAAATTGTCAGTGGTTTTAATTATTTCATCCTTAATAGAATTTTTTATATTATTTTTAATATTTTACTTTGATTATAATATCTATAAGCTTTATAAAGAAGGAAGAAAATTAACTTTACAAAAGTTAAATTACTATATATCAAAGCAAAATCCTAAAATAGTTATCCTAAATCTAAGGGATTACATAAATTACAAAGGAAAATTAAATAAAAATTTACTAAACAAAATAGTACCGGTCCTAAAGGAATGGATACTAACAAAAGATGCCTATTTTTTAGCTAATTCTATAATAGATAAAGACAATAGACCTCAACACTTAAGATTATCTAAATTAAGTCAAGATCCATATATAAGATACATTGCTAATACTTATTATTATCTTTTAGTATCTAAGGAATTTTCAAAAGCATTAGGTAGTAGCTATCAAGATTTAAAAAACAAGATTCCTCAATCCTATAAATGGATAATCGAAATAATAGAAAAACCATTTCTAAATCTTACAAAAACATACTTAATTAATAAATTAAAAGAAACATCAATAAATTCTCAAGATGATATATCAAAAAGTTTATCATTATCAGTATTAATATCTGTTTTTAAATATTATGATGAAAACTTTTATATGAATTTTTTAAATACCAATACTCCTGTACTCTTTGTAATATCCACTATAGGATTATCTCAAACAGGAGAATATCTAAACGCTAATCAAGAATACTTAAAAAATTTTGAAAAATATATATATTTCATCAATAATAAAGAGGATTTATATAAATACTATAGCATTTTTTTAATTTTAGTTTTTACAGATAAAAATAAAGCTATAAATTTATATAAAAATTACTTAGATTTTGATATTTTAAAAGAACCAAAAGATATAACTATTTCATTAGTAATGCTAAATCATCTTTATTCTTTAAAATAATAATATTTTTTATGTTAAATTTTATTCAATCCAGTTTATATTTTTTTGTTTAGCAGTTTGCTTAGCTATAGGATAACCTGCATCAGCGTGCCTAACAACACCAATACCTGGATCATTAGTTAAAACCCTTTCTAATTTTTCGTAAGTTAATTTTTTTCCATCAGCAACTATTACAACCCCTGCGTGAATAGAATTTCCAATCCCCACTCCCCCACCATGATGAACAGATACCCAAGATGCTCCAGATGCAGTATTAAGTAAAGCGTTTAATATAGGCCAATCAGCTATAGCATCTGAACCATCTAACATTCCTTCAGTTTCCCTATAAGGAGAAGCAACAGAACCGGTATCTAAATGATCTCTACCTATTACAATAGGAGCTTTAAGAACACCTTTTTCCACTAAATAATTAAAATATAATCCAGCTTTATCTCTTTCTTGATATCCCAACCAACAAATTCTAGCAGGTAATCCCTGGAATTTTATATAATTTTGAGCTTTATTTATCCAGTTAACTAATTTAGGGTTATCAGGAAATAGCTTTAATATAGCATTATCGGTTTCATAAATATCTTTAGGATCACCTGAAAGAGCAACCCATCTAAAAGGTCCTTTACCTTCACAAAATAGATCCCTAATATACAGTTTAACAAACCCTTCAAATTCAAAAGCATCTTTATATCCTGCTTTATAAGCTTGCCCCCTTATATTATTACCATAATCAAAAACAATAGCTCCTTTTCTCTTAAATTCTACCATTGCTTGACAATGTTTTACTATTGTTTCAAAGCTTCTCTTAATATATTCTTGTGGATTTTCTTTTCTTAATTTCAAAGCTTGTTCAAAATCTATTTCAGGAACATAACCATTAAGTTCATCATGAGCTGAAGTCTGATCTGTAACAACATCAGGAATAATATCATTTTTAAGCATATAAGTATATAAAGTAGCAGCATTAACAGGTACCGCAATAGAAATAGCTTTACCTTCTTTCTTATACTCTAAGGCTGTTTTAATAGCTTTATCCATATCATCTATTACCATATCCAAATATCCTGTTTCTATTCTTCTTTGTATTCTCTTTTTATCTACTTCAGCTATTAAAGCAACTCCCTCATTAAATTTAATAGCTAAGGGTTGAGCTCCCCCCATCCCCCCTAAGCCAGCAGTTAAAACTAACTTATGCTTTAAATTAGAATTAAAATGTTTTTCAGCTAAAGTAGCAAAAGTTTCATAAGTACCTTGAATAATCCCCTGAGTACCTATATATATCCAGCTACCAGCAGTCATTTGCCCATACATTATTAACCCTTTAGCTTCTAATTCTCTAAAATATTCCCAAGTAGCCCACTTAGGTACTAACATCGAATTAACTATTAAAACTCTTGGAGATAATTCAAAAGTTCTAAATACAGCAACAGGCTTACCCGATTGTATTAATAAAGTTTCATCATTTTTAAGTTTAGTAAGAGCTTGTATTATTTTATAATAAGCGTCCCAATTCCTAGCTGCTTTTCCATTACCACCATATACTATTAATTCACTTGGATTTTCTGCCACTTCATTATCTAAGTTATTCATAAGCATTCTCATAGCAGCTTCCTGTGGCCAATCTAAACACGTTAGCTTATTACCTCTTGGAGCTTTTATAACTACTTTCATTCATTTTCACCTCCACATGAATCTTCAGCCCCTTTCCATTTCTTAATATTGTACCTTAACATTATTTTATTCTACAAAGGAAATTTTTTTCTTTTTTCTAAATTTATAATTATGAAACTTTTAATAAATTAATAAATTTAAATAAATACAAATAGCGGAGGTAAAAAATGGAAAATCAAATAGAAAATCAAAATAATAATTCAAATAAGGGAACTTCTATAGTTGAGCATTTTTCTAATATCTTAAATTATTTAGTAAATTCGTATAATGCTTTAAACACAGAACAAGATGAATCTAAAAAAAATGAAATTATCAATAAACTATATGAATTAAAAGAATATATACAAACTGATATAGAACAAATAAATGATATGCTAAATAGTTCATTAGAAAAAAAAGAAGAAGATCTAAATAATCCTAATTTATCCCAAGATGTAAAGGATTTCTTAGTATCAATGCATGATGCTATGATTGATATCCATAATCATTTTTTAAGTATAGCAGAATCCTTTATTGAATTTATAGATACCTTAAATCCAGAAATTCTAAATAACATAAAAGATTCAATAAATAACGGTGTAATAAAGTTAGATGAATTCAATCAAATAAATAAACAACTAAAAGAACTATTAGAAAAACAAGAATTTAATGCTTAAAAATAAAATCCAATAAAAACTTTATATTTAATTTCTTTTCTATTTATTATAGGATATAAAAAATAAGAGAAAATAAAAATGAAAAAATTACCTATAGGTATCAGTGATTTTAAAGAACTAATTCAAGGAAATTTTATATATGTTGATAAAACTGAGTATATATATAAGTTAATAAATAGTGGGAAATATTATTTTTTAAGTCGTCCTAGACGATTTGGTAAATCCCTTTTACTTTCTACTATTAGATATCTATTTGAAAACCATAAAGATTTATTTAAGGGATTATATATAGAAAACAAATGGAATTGGAATGAAACTTATCCTGTTATAAGAATTACTTTTGCTATAGACTTACTTAAAAAAGATGATTATAAAAAAAGAATAATCCAAGAATTACTAAAAAACTATCTTAATAATGAATTAGATACATCTCAAAAAACAGAAGACGAAGTTGAACTCTTTGAAAATCTTATAATAAACATTTATAGAAAACACAAAAAAAAGGTAGTTATATTAATAGATGAATATGATAAACCTATATTAGATTTAATAGAAAACATTAAAGAAGCTGAACAGGTTCGAAAATATTTGAAAGCTTTTTATTCAGTTTTAAAAAATTTAGATGAATATATCAAATTCGTTTTAATTACAGGAGTTACTAAATTTGCTAAAGTGTCTCTTTTTAGTGGATTAAATCAACTAAAAGATATCTCCTTAGATCCAAGATATGGCAATATTTGCGGCTATACACAAAATGAACTAGAATTTTACTTTAAAGATTATTTACAAAACTTAAATTTAGATGAAATTAAAGAATGGTACAATGGTTACTACTTCCTACAAGATACTCTTTATAATCCTTTTGATATCCTGTTATATTTAGATAGCAAGAAATTTAATAATTACTGGTATGAAACCGGAAATACAGAATTTCTATTTAAACTATTAAAAAACAAAAACTATCAATTACCTTATTTAACTAAAGCTTATTACACCAATGAAATACTAAATAAATTTGATTTAGATTATATAAACTTAGAAGCTCTTATGTTTCAAACTGGTTATTTAACCATTAAAGAAATCCAAAAAATTGACTCTGAAGAAGCATATATCCTAAATTATCCCAATAAAGAGGTAAGACAATCCTTTAATAGAGAACTTCTATTTTATATAACTCATGAATACCAAATAAATTTAACCTCTAAACTCAAAATAGCAATAATCCAAGAAAATATCTATGAAATAAAAAATCAAATAGATATATTTCTAAATTCAATAAGCTATAATATTCTAAAAAATGAATACGTTTATCAAGCCGCTATTTATGGATTAATCTATTCAATGGGATTCAATATAATCATAGAAGATAATACCTCTAAAGGTAGAATAGATTTAACTATATTGGTAAATAAAAGTATAGTGTATATAATTGAATTTAAAGTTATTAAAAATTCTAAAGAAAAAGGAAACTCAATAAATCAAATTCTACAAAAAGAATATTACAAAAAATATTTAAATTATGAAAAGATTTATCTAATAGGAATAGAAATTGATAAAACTAAAAAACAAATTGTTAATTTTGAATATCAACAAGTTAAATAAAAAAACAAAAAATATTTAGGAATCTAAACATAAAATAGTTTTAAAATCTTTTTTTATAAATATTAAAATAAAATTAAAAAATTTTACTCAAATTTTTTTAGCAGGATTTTTTTTTTTTTTTTCTAAAATATTATACTAATGTATGTAATAAGGAGGTGATAAAATGAGAAAATGGCTATTATATCTAATAATAGCATATATAATAGCATCTATAATGACAGGATGTAATGGATGTAAGAATAGTTTTACTAATTTAATTGGAAATAGTAGTTTCGGAGGAGGTCCTGGAGGAACTCCAAACTTTGTAAATGATGCAAAACATATAGATACAAACGGCACCGATTGGTATAACTCCATCTTATTTGACCCTATTACTTATAAATACTATATTTCTGGCTGCCAACAAGATACTACAATAAAATTAGCATTAATAAGTATAAATCCTGACTTAACCCTTAATTACTCTAAATATTATGAAGTCAAAGATAGTTCTAATAATACTTTATCATATGTAGGTTTAACAAATTTATGGTATAAAGATAATAGTACATTTTATGTAGGTGGATGGATATCCCCTGATGGAACAAATTATCATGGAATAATAGGAGAAGTTAATAAAAATACAGGTCAAATTACTTTAAAAAAGATTTTTCAAAATATTGATCATTTAGCTTGTATTAGTGATGGAAACAATATATACGGAGTAAGTGAGTCGTCAGGATATGTTTTGAAACTTGATAATAATTATGGTATTGTTAGTTCTAAACAAGTAAGTTCTATACTTGAAACTATATCAATATCAAATGGTTATTTAATTACATATGATGTTCATAACAAAGGAGTAGTAGTTATAGATAAGAATTTAAATAATGCAGTTAGATTTAATAATTCTACATATATGAGCCATGCTGCTTTAGTAGATAATAATAATAAATTATACTATATAGATAACTCAAATACTAATAATTTAGTGTTAGCAAAAGTAGATATAACTAATTTAAATAGTCCAACGCAAGATATGGTTAAGGAATACAGTTGGGATAGTATATTATCTACTCATCAAATGGGATTCTCCTTAGATGGGAATATAATATTAGGAATAACAACAAGTGAAAGTCCAAGCAATATAATATTATTAAAGATAAATAAGAATGATTTTAGTATAATGAATCAAGTTAAATTGAGTGCAAAAGGTGGAGGTAATAGTCAGTTATGGGGAAATCTTAACATAATGCCGTTACCCGATGGAGGATTTGTTATTAGTAGATTTATAAATAATGTTGGATATATATTAAAAGGGCCAAGCGATCTTAATATAGATAATAATAATTGTGTATTCAATGTTACTGATCCAAATATAACAGCATCAGACTCCTCATATACAATAAGTACAACTAATTTAACATTAAATAATGTAACTATAAATGAAATACTTGTAACAGATTATACGTTGGTAGAAAATAATATAAGTACATTTGTAGGCTGTCTAAATCCAGCACCTAATATTTTGAATAATAGAAATGGTGGAAATAATGAGGAATTAGATAATTTAACGGGAGCTTCACGAAGAAGGTAAAAGAAGAATATAAAAATAGATAAATAAATAATTACTAATTCTTAGTTAGAAATGGAAGAGAAGGGGGATTTTAGAGTCTCCCTTCTCTTTTTTACTATTTTTTAATTTAAATAAGGTAATCAAATAAAATTAAAAGCTCTTTAAAATCTAAATTATTTGCGCGTTTTTTGAGTATTAAATTAATTTTATCATCATTAGTTGAATTTTTTATTTTATTTAGTTCTTCAGAAGCTAATATATTTAGGAGCTTTTTGTTTTTGTTTTTATAAATTTTATCGAGAAACTTATAGAGTTTGTTTATATAATCTCTACTAAACTCTTGCTTTTTACTAAAAGATATTATCTGACTAAAAACCTTAGGTTTAGGGGTGTAATATTTAGGATGAATTAT
>Ga0080004_1114641_pt1 | contig 29585 bp, 34 predicted proteins | sample WasSprMetagenome_FD_69207 | JGI IMG/M metagenome (GOLD analysis project Ga0080004, IMG submission 69207) | Sulfidic aquatic microbial communities from Washburn Spring, Yellowstone National Park, USA - WS (SPADES assembly) (version 2) | ecosystem: Environmental > Aquatic > Thermal springs > Hot... | reverse complement strand
CTTCTTCGCCCACTTCAGGAATGTCAAGGGAACCGTCCATACACCCGGGGGCTTCCAGGAAATCTTTCACGACGATCCTTCAGGGCAGGTCGACATGTACGAAGCCATGAAAGCCTACTACGAGATAGGGTTTGAAGGGCCCATGAGGCCAGACCATGCGCCGAAGATGCAGTACGACGAGATCCTAGGAGGACATGCAGGATACTTTGCCCTAGGAAAGATCTTTGCCATAGGATACATGGTTGGTCTTGCGGAGGCCATCGAGAAGCAGGGATTCGCTTCTTCGAAGACTTCTCCTTCCTAAGTCTTAAAGAAGGCGGAGCTTCGTCGCATTTTCTCGCTTAGAGAAAAAACCTTGGATGAGGGTTGAACTATTGTAGAGAGAAGCAGGGATTGGATGAGGCAGGCTAAAAGAGACTTGGAAAACGCTGAATATGAGCTTACTGGCGGTTATTATGAGTGGTCTTGCTTTCTTTCTCAGCAGGCTACAAAAAAGCGGTTAAAGCCCTCTTTCAGAAGGTTGGGGCAGAAGCCTTTGGGCACTCGGTTGCGGGCCTTCTCCAGAGGCTACCGAACGATTCATACCAAGGAAGGAATTAATGGACTTTGCCAAGGAGCTTGATAAGGCGTACATTCCGACGAGATACCCGAATGTACATCCTGAGGGAGCTCCATACGAGCTCTACACGGAGGATGAGGCTAGGAGGTTGATAGGTTATGCCAGAGAGATCGTTAAATACTGTGAGGATTTACTATCCAGAGTTCAGTAAAGAGGGTCTTATAGAAAGGCTGAGGGAAGGTGCTGAGGTTCTTTCTAAAAAATTTACGATAAAAATGGTTGTGCTATTCGGATCTTATGCTGAAGGAAGGCATACGGTCGCTAGTGATGTAGACTTGCTTGTGATATATAAGGGGGAAAAGCGTGCGGATGCCTACAGCCTTTGTTGGGATGCTATGAAAATTCCGCAGCTCGAACTGCACGTTTATACTGAAGATGAATATGAAAGGCTTAGAGTTTCTGGAAGTATGCTACCTAAAGTAATAGAAAGATGTGGAATAACCATATGGCCATGAGAAGTTTCTAACCTTTTTAAAAGCCTTCTTTTTCCATTCCCTCTCTTTCTTCTACTTTCTAGATCAGCATAGACTAAAAAATAAAGAATCTGTCCAAATTCTTTTTCCATTCTCATCAAATCTTCAAAATCTCATTTAAAGCGGGCCCGAGGGGAATCGAACCCCTGACCATTCCCCGGACGCCCTTACGAGACGCCCCACAGGTTAAGAGCCTGCCGCTCTACCTTGCTGAGCTTCCCTGGCATAGGTCTTATGCCATACGGGCCCACGGGCCCAAAGGATTCAATTAAGGATTTCCTTATAAACATTGCTTACGTTACAGTTTTCTTATAAGGGAAGCCTCCTTTGACCCTTTCCATCCAGATTCCGAAGAAAATGGGCCAAGAAGCCCTCATGGTACTTAAGAGACTCAAGTTGATCGATACTTCCTTTAAGATCCTTCAGAAGGAAGAAGATCTATACATCCCTATCCTTAGAAGCCCATCGCCAGAGGAGCTAGAGGGTCTCCTTGGAAAGGCTTGGAGGCTCGTGGAGGCTCCCTGTCCCAGGGCTTTAAAAAAGCCTTTATGTCTCAAAGATGCTTTAGCCCAATCCCTCCCACCAGAAGCCTTATCGAAGATTCCAAAAAGTCTTGATATCATAGGCGATATAGCCATAGTGAAGCTTCCTCCGAGCCTCTGGGAATTCCGTAATTCCATAGGAAAAGGGATCCTTAACCTTTACAAGCATATCCGCCTCGTGATGGCTGAGAAGGGAGCCATTTCTGGTCTCGAAAGGCTTAGGCATCTTGAAGTCATAGCAGGGAATGGGCCTACAGAAACGATCCACAAGGAGAATGGATGCCTCTTCCGCCTAGATGTTTCGAAGGTATACTTCAGCCCCAGGCTTTCCTTCGAGCGCCAAAGGATTGCTTCCTTAGTTAGCCCTGCAGAAACCGTCATAGACCTTTTTGCTGGTGTCGGTCCCTTTGCCATACAGATTGCTAGGCGCCTCATGGAAGGAAGGGTCTATGCGATCGATATAAACCCCTATGCTGCAAAATACATGAGGGAAAATGTGATGGAAAACAAGGTTCAAGGTATCGTAACAGTGCTTGAGGGCGATGCCAAGGAAGTTGTGGAAGAAAGACTGAAGGGTATTGGCGATAGGGTCATCATGAACCTCCCCTCACGGGCTTCCGAATTCCTGGAATGTGCCATAAAAGCCCTTAAGCCAGAGGGGGGCATCATCCATTTTTATCATTTTGCAAAGGATCCAGAGCCCTTAGGGGAGGCGGAGAAAACCTTGAGGAATTCCCTCGAAGCCCTAGCAGGAGAGGTGAAGATCCTTTTCAAGAGAATCGTAAGGGAAATAGCCCCCCATAAGTACCAGGTTGTCCTGGATGCTTGGGTTAGGAAGACTTCTTGAAGATTAGGCATGCCAAGAAGGCTAAAGAAAGGCTTCCAGCTCTATTCTTACGATTTTATCCGGATCCCTTAATGCTTGGACCATGGGCCTCGGAATATCGGAAGCCGAACGATCGGCCTTTATCATAACAGTCCTCGGACATTGATAGGAGCTTTTCCTGCACACGATGTCCGTAGGATGGCTTAGCTCGAGCTCTTTGGATCCCCTTCCGTGGATTTCGAATATCATACTTTCAACCTTAAGCCTCAGGGTTAGGGATCCACCCATCCGGACGAGCTCCTTAAACGCGGGGCTTAGGTCGGCAGCCCCCTTTGTAGCCCCAATTGCCACGATGCATGTACCCTTGATTGTAAGGTTTGTTTCCTTCGTTATTTCTAATGTAGTCCTGTGGAGGGCTGTGATATTCGGATGCCCCCGGGCTTCTATGAGCTCTACTACTTTAGGCGAAGGTTCTGCAGGCGAAGGATAAAGGCGACCGATTCTCATCTTTTCAATTCCTTTTTTTCTCCATTCTTCTCCATTCTTTTCATCGATTTTTTGCTTGAAGAGGATTTTACCCTTCGGCTATGAAGCTACCATGAGAACTTCCATCCCTTTTCACCCCTTAAGGGAACAAAGGCTACTCCTCCAAGCCTCTCCACAGATTTTGAGCCATCAAGCCTTTTCCGAACACGAAGAAGCTCTTGATAAAAGGATATATGGCCCACCGGGATGAGGAGGATTCCGCCAGGCACTAGCTGATCGAAAAGGGGTTCTGGGACCTCTGGCGCCGAGGCTGTTACGAGGATTCTGTCGTACGGGGCATATTCCCTCAAGCCAAGGGATCCATCACCAAGGATGACTTCCACCCTATTCCAGTATCCAAGCCTTCTCACATTATTTTCTGCAAAATCGGCGAGTTGAGGAACGATTTCCACGGTCCAAACATGGCCCCTTTTATCTGGTGGTAGGCTTAATGGTGCCACTATTTCAGCTATCGTACAGGCATGATAACCCGTTCCGGCACCTACTTCGAGAACCCTATGCCCGGGCTTAAGCTCAAGGCTTTCATTCATTATGCAAACCATGTCTCGCCTAGCTGGTCCATAGGGGCCAGGCTAAGAGGCGCCGAAATCGTCTGTCCCCATCCCACGGGAAGGGGCGTATCGTTGTAGGCATAGGGCCTTAGGTCCTCTGGAAGGAATCCCTCCCTCGGCGTCTTACGGAAAGCTTCGATGACGGAAGGGGTCTTAAGGATGCCTTGGCGTATGTAAGCCTCTATCAGCCTTTCCTTTTGAATCTCAAGACCCAAGGAACCTTCCCCGCCATTTTAGCGTAGGAGAGGAGTTAAAGCCTTTCTTTTCCTTCCCTTCCCTTCCCTTTCCTTTTATTTTCGTCCTCTTTTCGTCCTAAAGCTTCCCAACCTCCATGAACAACTTTTCTTCAGCCCTAAGCCATTCTTCATAGCCCCCCGGTTCGGGGAAGGTCTCATAAAGTTTCTTCGCCCTATCCATAAGCCTCACAGCCCTCCTAAGCCTTAGCAGGAAACCAAGGCATCCCCTTGCCTTAAAGAAACGCCTTGCCTTCTCCGTTATGTTCAGCCTAACCGTTCCGTAGAGGCTTGCCTTCAGGACATCTTCCTCCTCAATGAGCCGCTGACTCATTCCATAGTTAAGCTCCTCATCTTTGGCTCTTTGTAGAAGGTGCCTAAAGACGTCCAAGACTGCTTGCTTGGCTCCATAGCCATGAAGGTATCGTAAACAATAGTTCCAAAGGTCTTCCCGTCCCACATCTCCCTTCTCCAAAGCCTCCGCAGCAGCTTCAGCCGCCATCTTTCCTGCCATCATGGAAGGCCCTATTCCCCCTCCATGGATAGGGTTGACTTGGCAGGCAGCATCCCCGACTATCATAAAGCCTCCTGCCACAAGGCAAAGAAGGGGGCGCCTCGTAGGGACTATTCCACCACGCCCGTCCAGGACTTTCGAAGCCTTCAAAAGACCCTGCTCTTCCAAGAAAATTTTGAGCTGATTTTTGGGGTTTGGATGCCCTTCCCTCGCCTGAACACCGACCCCAACGTTTACGATATCCCTTCCTTTAGGAAATATCCAAGCATAGCCTCCTGGTGCAATGGTCGATCCAAGGAAAATGAATCCATACTCATGGTTCTCCAAGGGAGCCTCGAGGATCCTGATCTCCCTGTAAGCAACCTGAAGGTCCTCTCTAGGAATCTCTATTTGAACATCGCTTTCTGGAGGAAGTTTTCTCCTTAGGGCTCCTTGAAAACCTGTGGCATCTATAACAATTTTTCCATGGATTTCCCTTTTCCCCCCAGGTCCTAGAACCCTTACTCCCTTAACAAATCCAGCCTCGACAATCGGCTCTAGGGCTATTGTCTTTTCTAAGAGCTGAGCACCAGAATCCATAGCCTCCTTAAGAAGACGCTGGCCAAAGGCATGACGGTTTACCATGAAAGCTTTGGCACCCAGACCTTCAATGGAAAAGGAGGTCTGGCGATCAGGGGAAAAGATCTTGCAACCCCTCAGCTCGCCTGCAAACTCTTCCTTCGTAGGATAAGCTAAGCCAAGATTGTCGAAGTGATGCATTCCGATGGCATCACCGCATGCCTTATCACCTATTTTGGGAAGGGCCTTGGCATCCAAAAGGCAGACCTTCAGCCCAAGGGAAGCTCCCGTCTTGGCCGCCAGACAGCCTGCCGTACCAGCCCCCGCTATGATGAGGTCATACATCGCTTTTTCCCCTCTATCGGCTTCGTATTTTTAATAATTTATCCTTCCAATTCAATTGGATTTTTTAGCTTAAAGGAACCCTTCCAATTATGAAGCCTGAGAGAAACTTTTATCTGGAATTTCTGGTAGGCTTCCATTCCTTCTTATGCGACCAAGTCTAATGGCAGTACTACTAATGGGCTTTCCGTCGACACCTAAGACCATAGAAACGACTATGATGCTTAGGGGCTTAAGGCCTCTCTCTTCCCTAAGCTTGTTTAGCTCATGACCCCTTGGTTCCGTTTCTTCCGATACGATTAAAGCCTCGATCTCTGGGCTCTCGGCTGCTATGCCATAAGGATCGTTTAGGGATACGATTTCAACCCTATGATTCGCTCCGAGGTTTTTTAGGAATTCTTCCAAGACCCCTTTCCTTTCTCCATAGTCCTGTATAGGATGGGATTTTCCCAGCCTCTTGGCAAAATCATCGCTTGTTAGCCCTATGATTACCTTCTCTCCAATGTTAAGAGCCTTAAGAATCAATGCCTCATGCCCCTTATGGAAACAGTCGAAGGTCCCTCCAAGGGCTACGATCCTGAAGGGTTTTTTACTATTCCTTAATGGCTTCATTTTCTGGCAGGACAAAACCTAAGCCTACCTCTTCTTCTTATAAAATTCAAATGGAAGGAAGGCACGAAAGGGTAGCCTATAAGGGGCTTAAAAAGTTATTGGAATTAACTCTAAACGTAAACGGAAGAAGATAAGGGAATAGAAGGGAAGGAAAAGGAGGCGTTGGGGTTAATGCGTCCTTTCTTCATATCCTCTGATGCGGAGATCAAAAGCGGGGAAACTACGGACGTTTATTTCCTAAGAACTCGTCAGATCCTTGAATCCTACGGTCTTAGCCGAAAGCGGGTCCTCATGGAATGTACGACAGGAGAGCTGCCCGACCGATGGGCTTGGGGCATATTCTGCGGTCTTGAGGAGGCTTTAAGGCTTCTGGAGGGCTATCCTGTAAATGTCCATGCGTTTCCAGAGGGCTCCTTCTTTCGACCAACCGATCTAAGGGGCTATAGGCTACCTGTACTGACCATAGAGGGCCCCTATGGGGACTTCTGTCTCCTCGAAACCCCCTTACTTGGACTTCTCTGCCAAGCTTCGGGCATCGCCACCATGGCTGCCCGCATCAGGAAAGTTTCGGGAAACAAGCTCCTCATGGGCTTTGGGATCAGGAGGATGCATCCAGCCCTGGCGCCCATGATCGATAGGGCAACCTACATCGGCGGATTTGACGGGGTCTCCAGTCTTATAGGAGCTAAATGCATCGGAGTAAAGCCCATGGGAACGATGCCCCATGCCCTCATCATAGTCTTCGGGGATCAGGTAAAGGCTTGGAAGGCCTTCCATGCCACCATGCCCCCGGATGTCCCTCGTATTGCCTTAGTGGACACGTTCTATGATGAGAAGACGGAAGCCTTGATGGCGGCTGAGGCCCTTGGAGAATCCCTTGACGGAGTAAGGCTCGACACTCCTGGATCTAGGCGAGGGGACTTTGGGACGATTGTGAAGGAAGTCAGGTGGGAGCTCGACATCAGAGGCTTTAAGAATGTGAAAATCATTGCCTCCGGAGGCCTTAACGAGCGCAACATTCCAGCTTTGATAGAGGCTGGAGCCGATGGCTTCGGGGTAGGGACCTCGGTGAGCAATGCACCAACCATAGACTTTGCCCTAGACATCGTGGAGGTCGAGGGAAGGCCCCTTGCCAAGCGGGGAAAGCTTGGCGGTAGGAAGGATGTCTTCCGATGCCCTCAATGCCTTTTAGACATCGTCCAGCCCTCTTCGAATCCTCCTCCAAAATGTCCAAGGTGTGGTGGGAATATGGAATCGATGCTGAAGCCCCTCCTCGTCAATGGGAAGATCAAGGCTCCCCTTCCGTCGATCGAGGATATTAGAAAATACGTTCTTAGACAATTGGAGCGGCTCGAGCTTTAATTCATGTATGGCTAGTACAGCACCTCTTCCCTTTTTCAGCCTATCCCCTGCTCTTTTTTATTTCCCGAAGGATGATGACGGCTGCCACATGGCTGCAACGTCTCTTGGATCGAAAGCCGGGACAGTTGCAGGAGAGGCTCCCGTTTGGAGAAACCTGGACGAGATAGGTTCCATGATCCCCGATTACGTTATACCTTCCCCCATCCAAAGGCATAACCCTTTTTTGCTTCAGGAGCTTATCTGCCTTTTCCACCATTTCGGTTAAAGGCATCTCTTGGATCTTTCCTCCCTTAAGCTCTCTAGCCTACGGTTTTATCTTTTTCCGGCAAGTTAAACTTTCCTTAAGGATAACAGGATATGATCCCGATTTTTAGCTCGCTCTCAACAGGGCACATTGTAGCATGCAGGAAATCTCCATGGAATTCATGGACATCAACAACTTTAGCATTAAGGTGCTTTAGATTTCTGGCTGGAATTAATGGAATTCGTAAAAATGAAGGTAGGCCCGTTTTTTGGGCTGGGGATGGATTCTATTCCTCGTGTTAATTATAGCACTTAGTGCAGCCCGCCGTAATTGGTTCGAAGCCTACGAGGAAAACTTTCTTTACCCCTCTTTCTTCAAGGTTTGGAAAATAGCATAGGCTTTATGGGAATAGGCAAATAGAATCTCATTTGGAGGCTGAATCTCATGCCAAGAAGATCTCCGAACATCCCCCTCAGATTTGGACATAGTTCAGATATGAACAGTCCCTCTAACGAAAAAATCCTAAAGGTTTTCCAAGCTAGCATCTTTTCAGCCTCCGACTGGACTGAGCAATTTTAGGCAACGGCTAGGCTAGGAGAACCAGAGCTTCGTCGGTGTCGTTTCAAGTACTCCTTTCTTGACGTTCTCTTCTAGACCTATCTCTTCGGTGAAAATTCGTAAGTGTTGCTCATATGTAACCTTCGGCAACCAGAGTTCAGTAGGGAAGCAGCTTCCCCACATACATCGCTCCGGCCCAAAGGCTTCGATCACAGCCTTCACAAGAAAATGGGCATCAGAGCAAGGATATGGCATGTTAGATGCCATCACGACAAAGCTCAGCTTCGCATAGAGGTTTGGAAAATGGCTAAGCTCCAAAACTTTCTTCAAAGTAGAATTTTCAGGAGGCTCAGAGACGAAAGGATATGCGCAATGATCGAGGACGACGGGAACCTCCGGGAAACGCTTCAGCATAGTACCCAGCGTTTTATAATAATCGCCTCGAAAATGGGCGCAGACCACGATTCCTAAGCTGTTTGCGGCATTCCAGATCCTGAAAAGGTCCTCTGGCTGTTTCGCCTCGGAAAAGGGAACGCGTACGCCCCTTATACCGTAGTTGGTTACAAGGCGAGTAAGTTCCATGGGACTACTTGGGTCGCTTGGGTCTAAGGTACAGACTCCAGCCATCCAGTTTCTATTCGCTTTTACGGTATCGGCTAGGAAACGATTATCGTAAAGATAAGCAGTTCCAGTTTGAACAGCGACTACTTTTGCTACGCCTGCCAGCGTCATCATCTGTCGTAGGTGGGCTACAGTTCCCGTCCCCGGTGGAGGGCGGAGAGGGTCCTTTTTCATCGGGTATCGAAGCTCATCCTCCGAATAGAGATGAGCATGGGTATCTACTATTTTCAAAGTCTACTCAACCTCATCGAGAGGAAAGCCTTATCCCTATAAATGCCTTGCCTCCATCCATCATTTTTCACCATGCTTTCTTTCTTCTTTTATTCTAGCAAAGAAATATCAAAAAGAAGAATTGGACTATTCGACTATTCAGATTATCATATCGTATTGTATTTTATCGCATCCCTTATCAGGTTTTTCCTGACCTATTTGCCCACCACACGTCGGGCAATCTTAGAGGGCATTATATGAGCGGTCAAGTTCCATAAGGATGGGACGCTCAGCAGCTTCTTACCTAGTCTATAGTCTAGTCAGTTCCATCTTCGATAGGCTTTCCTTGGTTTCAGAACCTCTTATACAAAATCCAGTAAAAAACATACATTCCTTCCGAGCATTTTCGCATATCTTGGAGCTTCTTGAATGAAGGCATGGAAACCTCCATGGGCTTGGAGAATATGGGGGCTTCATGAAAAGGTAGTTGCGAAAATCTCCATGAAACAAGCCCCGGAATCCTTTATCACATATCTGTTAAAATTGATTTTCGATTTCGAAGCCTTCAAAGCCTTTTTCGAAGGGAATAGTGGCTTTAAGGAAAGAACTTCAAGAAGCCATGGAGGCTTTCCTACGAGCCAATCGTATGTTTCGATATTTCCCTTCTAGCTTATGGTCCCTTTGGTTTCGGCCAAGTCACGAGGCTTGTAGATGGTGGAAGCCTTCCAATCCTTTCCTTTACAGCCTTTGGCCAAGCATCAAACTCGAAACCATGCTGGGCAAGGAAGGCTTCAGCCCACCTCGTGATTCCGAAACCCCCGCATCCCGTCCAGACATCTCTACCCTTGGCTTCCCTGATTCTGAAGCTTTTTACGTACTTATCCTTGGCACAGGTAAAGGCTCCCCCTATCTCCAGCCACTCCGATCTATGCCTTTCTCCCCTATAGGGCAGCCAGGCTTCAAGGTCTATGGTCGGATAGTTCGCAGGATTGCTTATGTCTATGAGGGTTTTTGCGGCAGTTTCTGTCGTCATGTAGAACGGTGCTCCTACAACTAACCGAACCTCAAGGTCTAGGACTCTATCAGCGAAATCAAGGCTTCTCTCCGCCTCTTGATCCCTGATTTCAAGGGCTTCCTTAGGCTCCGCCATCCAGACGGATTCAACCCTGTAAAACTCCACGGTCCTATCTAAGCCATGGGTAGCCTGTCCCTCCCATCGCCATGTCCATCCGCTGGCATCGTATACCTTTATAGGGAGACTCTCCAGGGCAACCGTCTCTCCAGAGAAGAACTCATAGAACGGAGTGCACTGGGCTGGCTCCAAGACATAGGAGGGATCGCTCAGCTCGGCTTTCAGGGCTTCGAGGTTTAGTTTCTTCCTGAGCTCAAAATCCCTTTTGAAGGCTTTCAGGGCTTCTGGGCTCCTTGGGGGCGTACAGGCATAGATCATACCCTCGGCGAGCTGATCAAAGTAACCAGGCATCTTGGCCATGACTTCAAAGGGCGTAAGCTTGGGAAGCATCCATTCCACAAAGCCCATGGGCTTAAGGATATTGTCTATGATGAGATCCTTCAGCGCCATGACGAGACTGGCCATAGGAGCCGTAAGGATCCATTGCCCCCTTCCAGGATAACGCTTAATCCAACCGAGGGCTTCAGCCTCCATCGTTACATCGAGCATAAACCTTACGGGCTTTCGGCTTCCTTCCTTAAGCACAGTGCCTAAAGGTACGAGCCTCGGCCCTTCGATAGACACCTTTTCGGGAACCTCATGGGGCATGAGGGATTCAATTTTACCTATCGCCCTATCGATAAGCCTATCCTGAAGATCCTTCTCCTCAAGCCCCTCGAACTCTATTATCAACGCATCGCCCATCCCCCTTACCTTCGCAATGTTATCGAGTAGCTTCTGAGCCTCCCCTAGGAAATCTGCCATGGATCCTATTTCCACGAGGCAGCTTTCGATCCGGGCTTTCCTAATGCCTATTCTATAAGCCCTTCCCAATTTCTCGGCCAAAAACCTTCGAAGCCTTAGAAGGGCATCGTGGGCCCTTACTCCCCTTCCAGATTCTATGGTTAAGAGAATCGCATTTCCTTCTAGCATCCAACCCGTTACTTTGGCTCCTTCCTCCCTTTCTTCGCTTCTCAAGCCCTTCAAAAGGATTCCTTGGTTAGCTTCTTCTATAAGTCCTTTAAAGGCCTCATAGGCATCCTTAGGAATAGGAGCGCTCGTCTCAAGGATAGCCCTTATTTTAAACCTCAGGTTTGCCTTCATACGATCCTATATCCCCATCCGCCATATTCCCCTTCAAAGGGAAAGTATCGGTACCTTACTTAATTAGTAAAAATGATAAAAACGTGTCGTTTCTGTAAAAGCTTAGAGGACTATCAGAAAAGTTTCGATTTCTGAACCCTCCTCGGAAAGCCAAACTTTGGTCGTATCTTTTTTCATCCTTTTTTGATCCTTAGAAAGCTCGGAAAGGTTCCTTCATTTCTACAGGACCAATGGACCGGATCCCTGGGAAGGGTTTTGGATTTCCAGCGAAACCTCTTCCTGAGCATTTCTAGAGGGACTATGAAAGTCTCTTATTGGAGCCATAGCCTCTTAGTGACTTCTTCTATTTCCATGAATTTGTATAGTATGCTATCCATCGTTAAGGAGGTGATGGGAAAGGCTTAAGGAAAGCCTCTAGTTAGGATAGGCCTCTACGCACAGGAAGCCTTCAGGACAGCCATCGCTTTTCATGGATTACAGCTCCTTCATCCCACCCATTGATGATGTGGGTTTTCTGGCTAAAGCCGATAAAAATGAGGTAGTATCAGCTTAATAAGAGCACTTTCGCTTTGAAAAATACTATAATTCCAAAAAGAAGGAGTGGAAGGGATAAGTTTGGCACAGTCTCATATCCAAATAATGGGTGTTCGAGGAATTCCTATCGTCAAACGAGGTGATGATCTGGCTTCGATGATAGTGGAGGCTGCCGAGGCTTCGGGTATAGGGGTAAAGGATGGGGATGTTCTCGTCGTCGCCCAGAAAATCGTTTCGAAGGCCGAGGGTCGCCTCGTAGAACTCTCGAAAGTAACGCCCTCACCCTTCGCCCTTCGCATCGCAGAGCTGACAAATCGGGATCCCCGGCTCGTAGAACTTGTTCTCAGGGAGAGCAATAGGGCAGTTCGAATGAGAGATGGGCATATGATCATGGAGACTCGCCATGGCTTCGTCTGTGCAAACGCTGGAGTTGACCTATCGAACATTTCAGGAGGCGAGATAGCCTCCCTGCTTCCCGAGGATCCCGATGCCTCTGCCGCAAGGATCAGGGAGGGTATAAGGAGGCTTCGGGGGGTAGATGTAGCTGTAATCATATCCGATACCTTCGGTAGAGCATGGCGTCTTGGGCATGTAGACTTTGCCATAGGAGTTTCTGGGATGAAACCCCTCAGGGATTACAGGGGCCAGAAGGACATGTTCGGTTACGAGTTGAAAGTTACTACCATGGCTGTGGCCGATGAGCTTGCAGCAGCCGCCGAACTCATCATGGGGAAATCCTCAGGGATTCCCGTCGTTATCATAAGGGGCTATGAATATGAGAAGGGTGAAGGGACGGCAAGGGAGCTGATCCGCCCAATAGAGCAAGATCTCTTTAGATGATTTTATGGCGGGAGTTTTTCTCCATAGCCAACAAACTCCTGATTAAGAGTGCCCCAAAATCATTCCAGACCAAAAGGTTTTTCTCGCCTAACGCATTTTCGATGTATTCCTTAGGATTTTCTCAGCCTCTCTGAATTCTTCGATTGTGTTGACATTAAAGAAAGTTAAGAGTTCTGGATCGAATTTTCGAAGCTGTTCGGCTTCTAGGAAGCATACCTTCCTCAGCTCATCGATGGAATCAGAAACCTTCATCCTTCCCTTGGCTATAGATCTTTCGATAGCCTCCTTGAAGGCTCTAATACGATAGACGGCATGGAGGGGCTCTATGAATCCATTTGGCCATCTTGGTACTAAGGCATCGAACCCCATCTCCCTCGTTTTCCTTAGCATGAAACCTAAGGCCTCCTTTGAAACGAAGGGAAGATCACAGGCTAATACAATAGCTAATTCTTCCTGAGCCTCTTTGAGCCCTCGGAGAATCCCGGCCAAAGGACCTTTACTTACACCCGTACTTTTGGCACGACAGTTACTTATGCCCACATCATCCTCTATCAGAACCCTCGCCCTTCCAAGGAGGATGCTCTCGAAAATAGGCTTCATCAGAGGATCGCTTATAACGACAAAGGTCTCTAAACCTAATGCATCGACCCTATCCAGAGTATGGAGGATCAAGGGCTTACCGCAAAGGGGGGCTAAGGGCTTATTACCTCCGAAGCGCCTAGAAAAACCCCCTGCCGGGATGATAATAGATGCCTTCATGAATCCTTTCCTATCCTTTCCTCTCCTATCCTATCCTTTCGTTCGATCCCTGCTTCCAATCGATTGTTAAGGCAAACCTCCTAGCTTCCATACGAAGCTCAGGGAAAAGTTTACATCGATGGAAAAATTCATCATGGTATAGGAAGGATTAAGGCTGATCACATAAGCGAATCCAAAAACCTTCAGGCTTTTGTAGCTCAAGAATCCTACTTCCTATACTTTTGAAGCTTTCTTAAGAGTTCTTTATCGCCCTCGTAATCTCCCGCGCATGTTGCTATTAAGCCATCAACCATGCCCTTGAGCCTTGAAACCGTCTCTTCAACTCTATCCATGGTAGTGGTGGCTGGCCAACCGATCATCTTCACTGTTTCCGCATTTTTGGGAGTCTCAACAAGGAAATAGGCATACAGAGGCTTACCTAAGCATTGGGATTCTTTTGCCAACTTCTCCAATGCTGGGAGGGATTTTTCCTCAAGCCTCATGAAAAAGGCAAAGTCCCATGGCTCTTTGATACGGGCTATGGCTTCCTCGATGGTGCGCCGGGCACTTAAAAGGCATCCTAGCTTCAGGTTTTTTAAGCGTACTGTTGAGCGAAGAAAGTCTCGGGCTTCCTCCGAGGATTTCAGCATTTTTATCGGCTCCCCATACTTAGGGACATCGCCCATCGTTAGAACAAGCCCATCAAGACCCACGGCATCGGCGGCTAAAGCCAAGCCCCCAACCTCAACAGGTCCCTTATAATGCAGTATCAAAATAGGTATGACGATCTTGTCAGGGTATTTGGTTTTGAGGACGCACCCAACCGTGGTCCCGCTAGGAGCTGGCCTTCCTGCGGCGCTATCTGTTATGTTCCATCCATCAACCAAGTCCTTAACTTCCTCAGCCGCTTGAAGGAATCTACGGGTTGGAACAAACTCATGCAAGATCTTCATAGCTACATCTTCCAGATAGAGGCTATGTTTTAGAATTAAAATTTTTTCTCATGGTTTGACAGCTCAATTTCCCACACACTCTTACACGTAAATTTTGGAACTTGTTTCTTAGGATCTTTACCGATGATATGAATTTTTAAACCGAAAATTCTATGGAGACTATCTTATCTTTGCTAAAGGCTCTAAGTATCCCTTAATCTCTTCAAATTCTTCCCTAGTATAGCCTATGATGTCGAAACCCACATCTTGAGGCGCCATTTTTCTCAGCATCGATGTCCTCTCCCAAGGTTTTAAGCCCCTTAAACTCTCCATAACCACTATGACATCGACATCGCTGTCGAGTAAGTAGTCGCCCCTAGCTAAGCTTCCGAAGAGATAGACGCTAAAACCCTCTCCGAAATTTTCCTCCAGAGCTCCAAGGAAGGCTTTTAAAGCCCTCCTAAATTTTTCGGGCAAACAATCTATCGATTGCGTTTATGACACCCTCCGATATTTTTAACGCCCTCTCTGCCTGGGCTTTACCGATCTCGAGGGAGGGCCTCCTTAAACCTGCATTAGGATACCTAGCTTGGGTATAGTAGGCAGAAAGCTCTGCAAGACCTTCCTTAACCTCATCCTCCAAGACTAAAAAATCCTTTACTTCGCTATATAGCTCTAAAAGGTCATGGGACCTATGGATAAGTCTTTTATGGAAAATGATCAGGGCTTTTAAAGCCTTTTCAGCCCCCTGCTGGGCATGGAAACATGCATGCGCATACCTTCCAGCTCTAAACAATTGAAGGGCTGTACTATAATCTTCCCTAGCTTCCTCGAGCCAATCCCATACATCTCTTCTGATGGTCGGGGCCATATAAAAAGCTATACTATCATCGTCTAAAACTTTTACGTCTTATGAGGTTAGTGGAGGAGTTGCTACATAAAACAGACTTAAAATCATTTTAAACTTTAAGACGAAAACTGAGAATAAAAATCAGGATTGAATGCAGATTTTTCCTAGAAGAAAGATTCTAACGATTATTGTAACCGTAATTAACTTTGTGAATGGACAGGAGCGCTTAGGATAAGCTACTACCCACGGGAAGCCCCAAATAGCCATTCGCCTTTCATGGATAACGTTCAGATCTTAATAACCAAAAGTCTTATTGGAATGACCTAACTAATCTTAGTCGGGGATGTCTAAATGAGAATAAAAGAGATAAGAGCCATGAGGCTTGAGATCCCCCCTAAGGAGGGTCCAAGGACAAAGCCCAGAAGACCATCATGGGCTGAGGATGCGGAAGTCGCCAATCCTATGTCCAAGTTCCCTAGGTTCAAAAGGCATAGAAGGCTATGGCTTCCGAGATGGGGAGGCCTCTGGGTCAAGGTGATGGCTGAGGATGGAACATGGGGAGCAGCCCCAGCATCCTATGGTAGGCCCGTAGCTGCCATCATCGACGATCATTTGGCTCCTATGCTCGAAGGGGAGGATTGCTTTGCCATCGAAAAGCTATGGGATATGATGTTCCGCCTCACAAAGCCCTATGGCTCGGAAGGCCTTGCCATGTGTGCCATCAGCGGCATCGATCTAGCCCTCTGGGATTTGGCTGGAAAGCTTAAGGGTGCCCCCGTCTATGAGCTCCTCGGAGGTCCAGCCAGGGATAAGATCTTCTGCTATGCCACAGGAAACGACACGGATTGGCAGCTGGAGCTGGGCTTTAAAGCCGTAAAGCTGGCATGTCCATACGGCCCGGCCGATGGCCTTTGGGGAATGAAGGAGAACGAGAAGCTTGTAGCCAAAACGAGGGAGCTGGTCGGCCCCGACATAGACATTATGCTCGATTGTTACATGGCCTTCGATGTAGACTACACGATACAGTTGGCGAGGAGGCTAAAGCCCTATGGGCTTAAATGGATCGAAGAATTCCTCATACCGGAGGACCTGGATGGCTATTTAGCCGTAAGGAGGGCTGTCAACTGGGTATCCTTGGCAGGAGTGGAGCACTGGTTCTCGCCATGGCGTTTCAGGGAGGCCATCGAAAGAAGAGCCCTGGATGTCCTTCAGCCAGACCTCTTCTGGGTTGGTGGCATAACGGCCTGCCTCAAGATCTGCCACATGGCTGAATTAGCAGGCCTTATGGTCTGTCTCCATGGAGGAGCCAATAGCCCATACGGGCTTCATCTAACCTATGCCATGCCGAACATGCCATGGGCCGAGTACTTCATAGGATCCCCGCCGGGCGTTCCCTTGGAAGAGGCTCAGGGGATACCTGGGTCTCCCGTACCTAAGGACAGTTACATAGCTCCGAGCCCGGAGCCTGGTTTCGGCGTTAGGATAAAGGAAGAATGGCTCAAACCTTTTTGGAAGCCCTAAGCCTTCCTTAATGCTCCTCAAGGGCTTCAATCTTCAGAGTAAGCCTTAGCTCCGAGGGATCCCTTCCTTCGAGCTTTCCAACTCCCTTTAATGATGTTACAAAGCCCAGGACAGTGCGTTTCAGAATCCTTTGGACGAAAGGTACCATAGGAATCGATTCCCCCTCGATTTCGAGGATAGCCTCCTGATGGCTTAGAGGTTCGCATTGGCTTATGGAAGCCTCCCCCCTCAGGATAGCCTTCGCCATTCCTTCGCAATTTTTGAAGCCGCAGTGACCGCAGTTTAGACCAGGGAGGGACTTGGATATGGATTCTAGGGAATTCCTTTCCAAAAGATCGGCAAGTTTAGGTATATCTTCCATTCGGAAGATGGGTATGCTCCCTAGGCTTTCCGGAATAGGGGAATTCCCAAAGGCATCTATGACTGCGAGGATATTTCCCCCGATTTCTTCCTTCTCCGGAACCTTCCTATTGGAAAGGCAGAGGATTTTCGGTAGCTCCGAATGCCTAAAGCCCTCGACAAGGATGAAGGATGCCTTCGGACTTACGGTCTTTAAGGCATTTTCAAGGTTTGGAGAAATGTCATAGCGCATTATGGCAATCCCCTTAGGCGAAACGGCTGTAACGGAAAGGGCTCCGGCCCTAGCATGAAGTTCCGTATCCTTTTCGGCTACATCAAAATGCCCTTGAATATGCTTTATCGTTGCGACCGCGTATCCCCTCGCCCTGAGCTCCTTGATAAGGGCTTGAATAACGGTTGTTTTTCCGGATGATCTTCCAAAGCCTACGATGGCAAAGGCTTTTGCTGGGAAGCCCAAGGAGATCCCCTACAACATCGCCTTTGGCTTAAATAAACCTAAAAAGGATTCTTCTTAACTGCAAGAAAGTTTCCAAAGGAAAATGAAAGTTCCGATGTCTTTTGAGGGTCCCAATCTCGCCGCCTGAAGGCATAAGGGACCCTTTGAGAAAGGCTTCTTATTCTATTCTTCTCTAAAGCTTTTTTATGGCAAAAAGCCAAGGCAAAAGCATGGCTATAGAATAGCCAAAGAGAGGAGATAAATCCCAAGCATCGTTTCCCGTGCGGTAATTGAGGAGCCAGAAGACATAGAGAAGGAAGGTCGATAAAAGATAAATGGCTAAATACTTGATGGATCTTGTCCTAGTCCTTATATCCATCCCAGTAGACCTTTTTATGGCTAAATAGCTAGCGGGAAAAGAGACTAGGATTAAGGTCCACCAGATCCACAAAAAGTCGATACCCATATTCTTGCCCTTAAGATTTCATAAGCCAGGATCTATTTTGTATCAAGGACCTCCGCTTAAAAGAAACTGGATTTGGACCAATCTATCCATAACTTCGACGATCTCCCTCTCAACACCATGGCGCTTGATCTCATACTCCTCCTTGGAAAGCTCCTTTTTCTCGTATCTCCTCTTCAGATTCCTTAGCTCCTCTAGGAGCTGATCCCTACGTTTCTCAAGTTCCTTGAGTTTTTGCTTCATGGCCTTTTGGTCTTGCATATGGACTCAATCAATATTGGAGCTCGGGCTACTTATTTTTTGCGGAAAAATCGCATTCTTTTTTGGCAAAAGATTCTTCTAAGATTTGGCTGTAGCATTTTTCAGATTGATGGAAGCTTTTTTGAAGCCGAAAGGCGCATCCTTTTTAGGCTTTGAAGGTAATAAGGCTTTGATGGACTCTGGAATAACGGAAGTGCGCATCTCGATCTTTCTAGAAGGTATCGGAAAGATTGGCGGCCTTTTTCAACGTTTCTTAGCTCCTAGGACTGTTGAAGCCTTGATTAGAATGCTTCCGATCACGGGGAGGGTTGCCCTTCTCAAAGGAGCCCTTTACGTACCAATTTCTTCAAAACCGGGGCTCGGGGTAGAGAAGGGATTAACCCTAGCGAAGAAGGGCTTCATTGGCTACTGGCCCTTCGTTAATGCTCTTTGCCTTTTTTATGAGGATATGAAAATGAGGACTCCCTTGAGCCCTGTGGGAAGAATCCTTGACGATCCAGGAATCCTGAAGTCTGTACCAAGCGGTACGAGGATCGTGGTCGCTATGTGGCCGCAAACCTAAAGATTCGGATTCTGTTGTTGCCCCCCACGGGCTGAAGGATTCCCTTAGAATTCAGCCTACGAAGAACTTCTTTGGCTGTACTTATCCTTATGCCAAACCTGGAAGCTACAGCGGATGGGGTTATGGCTCCCATTTTTCTGATTTCTTCTAGGAATTCCTTGCCCTCGATGTTAAGGCTTTGGAAGGTTCCTCCACCCTTCTCAGAACCCTTCGGAGCCTTGACTTCCTTCTTCTTTCCCTTTTCTTCCTTCTTGGCTTCGACGACTTGGGATTTCATCATCTGGGAAATGGACTTTTTTCTAGCACCACCCATTTTTGACCCTCGTTTTCTATAGCTTAAGATCGATAAAAAATTTTTCACAACCTTATAGAATTCGATGATTCATTAAGCTTATAACCCAAGAGGCTAGAACCTATTTTCGTTTCGAAATAATACCATGGAAGGCTTTCCATGAAGCTTGTAACGATTAAGCTTCCAGAGGCCCTCATCGAAGGCATCGATGAGCTCGTCAGGTCAGGGATGTATCCGAGCCGAAGCGCAGCTATAAGGGCAGCCGTTAGAGACCTTCTCCGCCGGGAGCTATGGGATAAAAAGACCTAGCGCAGTCTCCTCCCATCTAGGAATTCCTGAACCCTCTTCTTGGCGACCTCGTAGGGAAGCTGAAGGGGTGGATGCTTGAAGGCGTAGGCGGAAATACTCGTCAAAGGTCCTGCTATACCCCTGTCCAAGGCAACCTTCATAACCCTTATGACATCGATGATGACGCCTGCGGAATTGGGGGCATCCCAGACCTCAAGCTTCACATCTAGGCTTAAGGGCGTCTTTCCGAAGTATGAGCCCCTTATCCAGATGTAACAAATTTTCTTATTCTCGAGGAACTCGACATAGTCGCTGGGGCCTATGCGTAGGGGAATCTGGTATGGAATCATAGCCCTTACGGCACTCGTTTTGCTCTCCCTCTTGGACTTTAGCCTTCCCTCCTCCAGCATGTTCAAGAAGTCCGTATCGCCACCAATGTTCAGCTGGTAGCTTTCCTCAACCTTGACACCCCTATCCACAAGGAGTTTCATGAGGGTCTTGTGAAGGACCGTAGCCCCCAGCTGGCTCATAACGTCGTCCCCTGCCAAGGGAAGGTGGGCTTTTAGAAAGCGCCTCTGCCATTCCTTAGAAGATGCTATGAAGACAGGAATGGCATTGATGAAGCCGCATCGAGCCTTAAGGGCTTCTTTGGCGTAGAATCTTGTGGCCGCTTCACTTCCTACAGGAAGATAGTTGATAAGGATCTCGGCTTCCGCCTTCCTCAAGGCTTCGGCCACATCGACGGGGCTCTTGGTCGGATCCGCTTTGATAAGGGGCTTTACGAAGCTTCCAAGACCGTCTAAAATGGGGCCTCGAAGGACGGGAACCTCCAGCCTTGGGAGCTCCACCATTTTTCTCGTGTTGTTTGGCCTCTGGAATATTGCCTCTGAAAGATCCCTTCCGACCTTATTCTCGTCCACATCGAAGGCGGCCACGAATTCTATATCCCCGGGTCTATAGCCTCCTAGGTTGAGTTGGAGGAGTCCGAGGGCAGAATCAGCCATTTCGGAGTCCTTGTAAAGATGGACTCCCTGAACGAGGGCTGAGGCACAGTTTCCTACGCCTGCAAGGGCTACTCTAATCCTTTTAGCCATAAAGCCTTCTCCTCAAGATCTTAGGCGAAGATAAGCCTCTCCTCTATTATTTCTAAATAAATATTTTATATATAAATAATATGGAAAGAAATTCTTGAAGGACAAGAATACCTAAGCATCCAGAACATCGCCAAAAAGCTGTAGGAAACGTTGGGCATCCTTAGCCATGGAAATGTTATTCCATAACACATAAACCTCCTTACCGGCTTCTAAGAAGGGCTTTATATAATTGGCATAAAGGCATTCCATGTCCTTGTCTGTATATCTGTAGGCATAGGGTCTCTCTCCAAGGCCATGAAGCCTATAATAGACGATTCCTTTCTCCGATGTAAAGGGCTTCTGCTTGAAGGGATCGACTACATGGATCAGGGAAAGGTCTTCGAGAAGCCTCCCAACCCTTTCGAGGCTCCAGCTTGGGTTCCTAAGCTCAATGGCGAGGTGTAAACCCTTTTTTTGAATGGTGTTTATGAAGGATCGAAGATCCGAGACGGCCCCTTCAGAGTAGGAGAAGGTGGGAGGACATTGTAGGACAATGATCCTTGCCCCTAATGCCTCGGATATGAGACGCGTTTCATCCCAGAAATGAAAATTCTCTTCTGTAGGCTTCAGGAAGCCTATCCTCGAAGCCTTGGAGGGATCGGGTTTGAAGCCTGCCCTTCGCCATGTCGGGCTCGTAGGCGGATGGGTTAAGCCCTGGAATGCCTTCATAGTAAATTCGAAGTCCTCTGGAGCCTCCTTCCTCCATCGAATCGCCGTTTCTGGTTTCGGAAGCCTATAGAAGGTCGATTGAATCTCCACCAGCCTAAACCTTTCAAAGTATGCCTTCATACCTCCTTTGATGGAAAAGCCACAGCATCCTACCTTCATCCTTCCTTTCATGGCTATCCATGAAAAATCCTTGGAAGATCCCCTTTAGCTTTATCCTAGCCGCCTTCTTTTTCGTTCCAAACATTTTTCGGAAGCCATATTTAGCCTATGGTTCCGAAAATAAAGGCTAAAAGACCAGCCATGAAAGAAAAGAGGGCTATGTTCTTCACTTTTTTCGCCTTTTCTCTGGAAACATTCTTTAATAGCATGATAGAGGAGGCAATAAGCCCAAGGTCAGCAATAGCAACTAAGGGGATGAAGGGGAAGAAGACTTGGCCGAGGATCCAGGGTATGGGGCTTAGGATGACGGAAGCGATATATAGGGTTGAGGCGATAATGGCCGCGCTCCTCACACCATAGCAAACCGCTATGGTCCTTACATTCCTTGCCCGATCTCCCTCAACATCTACAATTCCTTTGTTAACCTCCCTTCCTGTATTCGAGAGGAAAACCATAATGACAAAAATTATGATGTTGGGGGTTATCGTGTCAAGGATGGTGGCGCTTCCATAGATGAAGGGTATAGAAACGCATGCGCTGACGAGGAGGTTTCCAGGAAACCCCGTTCGCTTTCCGAAGGTCGTATAGGCGACGCTGATTATCCATGCAAATAAGGCTAGGAGGAAGCAAAGAAAGCTGGTAAGGATGGATGTTATGAATCCCAAGGTCATAAGGGCGAAGGCGAAGGAAAGGGCTTCCTTTGGCTTTATGAGACCCTTGGGAATCGGGCGTCCTGGCTCGTTTATGGCATCGATTTCTCTATCATAGTAATCGTTTATCGCCATAGAAGATGCCGTTAACAGAAAGCCCGTTAATGTCCCGAGGATGAGTTTTTGCCAAAGGAAGGCGAAAGCCTTAGGATTCGCTATCGCTGCACCCACGATAACAGCGAAGCCCATCATGAGGCTATTTAGTGGTCGCATCAGTCGTATGTAACCGTACATTTTTCCCAGGGAGACCAATCCTCAACTATTTATCTTAACCTCTATTCTTTATCTTTTTCTTTATCGGCATGCTCGGCAGCATGCCTTCCAAAAAAGGGCTGTACAATCCCCATCACTTGAAAGAAATATGAGCTATGGAACAGTCATACCACGTTAAAGGAGCGAGAATAAAGAAATAATATATTCATATTTTGGAGCGAAAGTACTCTATTCCCAAAAGCCTTAATCCTATCCTAAAGAATTGGGAATCATGCCATAAGCTCCTATACCTTTCCTTACCTCCCATTTCATCCCAGATCGATAGCAGCATGTCCTCAAGACCTTTCATATGTTTAAGGACGCTCAGACCCTCAGCTCAAAAACTCTTCTTTGAACACTTAAGATTTCAAGGGCAAATTATTAATAATTCGCTTTCTCATCTAGTGCCTCAGGTCGATGGTACTTGAGTCTCAGCCTTGTGCGAAGTCGTTTCACCGAGGATTTCTACCTGAACTCCTATGACTGGCTAGAGTTCGGCTATTTCTATGGCATTGAAGAAGCCTTAAGAAGACTTGGCTTCTCCTTCCAAGTCCTCTCGGACGAGGATCTTCGTATCGACATTCTAAAGAATTTTTCTCTCCTCATCCTTCCAGAAGTAAACTGCCTATCTGACGAGGCTTCCAAAGCCCTCGCTGAATATGTCCTTCAAGGAGGGAAAATCCTAGCCATAGGAAGGGTTGGCCAACGATACGAAGATGGAAGACCAAGGAAGGATCTATCAAGCTTGGAAGCCATATTAGGAATCGAGGCCAGGACTTCCTTGCCAATGGAGGCTTCCTACTGGCCTTGGTGGGACTGCCGCTTCACATTAAGGCTTACGGAATCGGGCGCAAAGATCATGAGAAGTCCGGAGCAGACAATCTTCGTCTATATGGATTATCATCCTCCAAGGTTCTCCGAGGGGGCTGAAGTCCTTGCGAAGATTTTTAAAGAAAAAAGCAGGTTTAAGGGAATTTGCGCCCATAAATGGGGTAAGGGTATCGCCTTATCCATAGTCTTTCCCTTAGGACAGATCGTATACGATTATCTGAAGGATCATCGCTATGCCTTCTATGGAAGCATCTACCAAACGGATATGCCAAGGCGCTTCTTTTACCCGATCGAGGAAAGGGATCCGAAGGAGGGCATCGAGCTTTCTTGCACATACCTATGGGAGTTGCTCCAGGATGCCGTTGTATTCTTGATGGGTTCAGAGGATCCATGGGTGAAGAAAGCCCTCTATCCTGATGGAGCCGAGGGCATAGTCGTTGCAACCCATGACTACGATGCTTTCGGGGAAGAGCAGGTAAAGGTCTACAGAAACCTCCAGGGGATCCATCAAAAGCACGGTATAAGGACAACCCATTATTTCATGGCAGACGTCTATCGCCTCGATTCTGAAGAAATAAGAAGGATCTTCGAGGATCTCAGGCAAAGGAAGGATGAAATTGGGCTCCATACAACGAGGCATAGGGAGCCCTATTCTCTAGAGCATATGAAGGATGAAATGAAGAAGCTCGAGGAAGCCCTGGGCATGAGGGTTCATGGAGAAAGCCTTCATGGATCCCTATCCATATCGGACGACTACCGCAAGGCAAGAGCAACAGAGATCCCTGTTCTTGCATCGGAGCTTGGCTTCGATTATGCAAGGGATGCAAGGGATTCGAGGGGTATCGTTCCTGCAAGCGATGGAGTGGCCCTATGCTTTCCTTACAGGTATCCTAAGACCTCAAAGGATGGTAGAGTTAAAGCCCTTAACCTCTTCAACATTCCTGTCATGTTCACGGATGCCCATCATGTTCGCATGGGCCTTTCTAAGGAGGAAATCCTTGCATCCATCATCGCCCGGTTTGAGGCAACGATGAGGCATAAGGGAGTTTTCTGCTTCGTAGCCCATCCCCATTACGATAGGCTTCCTGACGAGAAGTACTCGAGCATCTACGAAAGCTTCATTGAACATACAAAAGGAAGGCGTGTGAAGTGGTGGACTGCCCTTGATTTATCAAGGTGGGAGAAGGCCTTCGACGAAGTTTCCATTGGAAGACCTTCTTGGGATGGGGAACGCATTATGTTTTTCGTTGATGGACCAAAAGAGGCTTTGGAGTTTGGCAAGGTTACTTTGGAGATCTATGGAAAAATAGAGATTGAGGAAGCAATGGTTGAAGGGAAGCTATGTATGTTTGAGAGAGGTGATGGTTTTTGGAAAATCATGATCGAAAGGTTCGGTCTTTTAAGCCTAAAGGTTCGAAGGATCCTCTGATTTTCGAATCTTTTAAGGATTTTCCATGCGCTTTCCCGATCTTGTTTCCCGATACATCTTATTTATCCTCTAAGCCTAATCCATGCATCTTTCTACTAAGATGGATTTGAAAGGCATTCTACATCCTCATAGGATCCTGGCTTTCGGGGTTCAGAATTCTTCTTCAGTTCTATTCTATTTTTACAATCGTTTCATTGATGCCGGAGTTTTATGATTAAAAATGAACCCTTTGTCCATCCTCGAAAGTTTTAATCAATAGAGCCTATTATGGATATAAATGCTGGGGGCTCTATCCTTACCTATTAGATTTCGAAAACCCTTAAATCAGATTCTCTTTAATTAAAAATGGGCCCGTAGCGTAGGGGAAGAAGAGATGGAGAAATAGAAAAGAAGGAACTCTTCACCGCGTAACTGGATAACGCGTCGGCCTTCGGAGCCGGAGATCCAGGGTTCGAATCCCTGCGGGCCCGCCAAAAATTCTTATTTTTTAAGTTAAGTCCTATTGAAAAACTACTAAGTATATCATCGTGCTTGCTAAGCGTATAATGCTAGGAATGCCGAACTAGCCTCTCATACCTTATCCTTATTCTTCTAACGATTTTATCCATATCAAGAATCTCTCAACCGTGCTCCTCATATGCTTACATGCTCCAGCTTCGAGCTATAGGGTCTTCTAGACGCCGGGCTTACGCTTATTCCACAATTCCCATTTTACCCCTTTCATCCTCGAAAAGATTGGGATAGCTTCTAAAAACCTTGGAACGCACCTAAAAAATGCGAAAAGCATATATATCGAATTCTGTATTAAACATGGCTTCAATGGAAAGGGAGGAAGGGAAGGAAAAGAGGAGGGAATCCTCACCTTGCCTTTCATCCCCTGCCTCTCCGCCCAGTCTAGCTTAGCTCTGCCATGATCCGATCCAATACCAAGGAAGTACCCTTCCCCGATGCCCTTTCCATAGGCCTCCTATGAGGCTTTGAATGAATGGATGAAGGAAGGAATCCTATCGCAATGGAGGAAACAAATAAGATGGAGATTGGATTGAGCCTAAGCCCAAGCCCGAGCCCGGACCTTTCGTCGCCAAAGGATTCGGACAGCGATGCCCTTGAGGTCTGGAAGCATATCCCTCCTACGGGCTTAGGCATCGGAAGGCTCATCCAGAAGGCCCGAAGGTATAGAGCCTGGTACCGAAGCCTCAGGTTCGAAGAGAGGCGTTACCTGGAAGCCCTATCGAGGCTCTTCGATGCCCTAAGAAGTCCCCTGGTCCTAAAGGTTGCGGGAAGCCTCCTGGGAAGGCTTCTGAAAGCCATAAGAAGCTTCGGCATAGGAGACCTGGGCTTCATGATGGAAAGGATAGGAAAGCCTTTAGCCGAGCGTATAAGCCTCATAGCCCTGAGATGGGGCTACAGGAAGGCTTATGGATGGGCTGGGGATAAGGGCTTTATCCGATACCTCACGGTCATGAGCCTGAATGCTCCTTTGGGATATTAGGCTAAAGGGAAAAGGAAGGAAAAGGATAAAAAGAGAAGAGAAGGAGAAAAGAAGAAAAGTATAGAGGGGAGGTAAGGAAGCCTTGAGCAAGGATCAGGCGATCGGAGCCCTCATCCTGGCGGCCTCCGTTGTAGGCATCGTAGCCTATGCATGGCTCGTCTTCTTCACGGATCTATGGGCTATCGTCCTCAGGCTTACGGGCTTCGTAGCCGTAGGAGGCATTCTAGCCATCCTTGCATGGATAGGCTATACCCTTGCTACGACGCCCCCTCCCAAGCCCATAGAAGCCATCGAATCGGAGCTTTCTGAAGCCTCTAAGGCTGAGGAGTCGCCCGGAAAGGAATCCGAGGCTACGGAGGCTTCGGAAGCCAAGGCCGAGGCCAAGGCAGAAGCCAAGCCCAAGCCTAAGCCTAAAGAAGAAGCCAGGGAACCCTCAAAGCCTTAATAAAATCCTTAGGATTACGGAACCTCACGTCCCTATGGGCTTGGAAGCTTGTCGGAAGAAAAGAGGCTTCTGAAGGGCTACTTCCAGGATAGGCTCCAGGAGCTTAAGGACCTGGGGCTGAGCGGAGCCCTGGCGAGCAGGGCTGCCATGGCGGAGGTGAAGGCTTTGGAGGCTGCAGGCAACCTCTTCAGGGTCGTGGATGAGCTCTACGATTCCGGGAGGCAGAATGTTGCCTCATTCCTCCTTTCGGACTTCTATGCAAGGCTCCTCCTTTACATAGCCGGGGAAGATCGGGAAAGGTTCTCGAAGGTCGCTGTAAAGATGGCTGAAGAAATCGAGAAGGAATGGAAGGAAGAAGGGAGCCCATAGGGAGAAGGGGAAGAGGAGTTAAGGAAGTAAGAGAGAAGGAAAGAAGACCTCAGGCGGAGGTTCCCGAATCCCCTTTCATTTAAGGACGGATGCGCATGTAGGGCGATGCCGTAGATTAGAAGGGAAGCGAGGAAGGGAAGCTACGGGTTTATCGAGGTGTAGCCTCATGGGCTTTCCGAACTATCCGCCCCAGGACCCAAGAAGCATCTACGCCTACATGTGGTTCAGGAGCGGCCAGAAGTGCGGGACTCCCATAAAGCCCGGCTACCGATTCTGCCCCCACTGCGGTCACAGGCTCAAGCCCATCGTTTAAAGTGTAGGTTTAGGAAAAAAAGAAGGAAACCCGTAAGGATGGGTCGGCATGAGCATGAATGAGAATAAGGATCGGGACCGGAAAGAAGGAAAGTTCCTCGTAACAGGAGGCGCGGGATTCATAGGAAGCCACATCGCATCCCGCCTCATAAAGGAAGGCTATGAGACGATCGTCCTCGACGACCTTAGCCTAGGAAAGCCCGAGAACGTCCCCAAGGGTGCTAGGCTTCTTACGTATCCGTGCGAGCTCGCCCTTATTCCAAAGGATCTTTACGGCTTGAGAGGCATATTCCATTTAGGAATGCCTTCCTCAAGCCCCATGTACAGGGAACGCCCGGGCTTGGCGGGGCTTACGATCCGGGAGTTCGAGGTGATTTTGAGGCTTGCGGAGCGGGAGGGCTGCAGGCTCGTATATGCATCCACTTCAAGCCTCTACAACGGCAATCCCATACCATGGCATGAAGGATTGCCTATCTACGCTACGGACATCTATACGGAAACTCGCTACTGGATGGAGAGGCTTGCGAGGGTCTACGCAGGTCTTTATGGCGTGGAAAGCGTAGGGCTTCGGTTCTTCTCCGTATACGGTCCTGGAGAGCGCCATAAAGGGCGGTTTGCCAACATGATAAGCCAGATGCTCTGGAGCCTTAAAAGGGGCGAAGAGATCGTGCTTTACGGCAATGGAAGCCAGACCCGCGACTTCGTATGGGTGGAGGACGTGGCGGAAGCATGCCTTAAGGCTATGGATGCGAGGCTTCCTTCCCCATCGGAATCGGCTTCCGAATCCGAACCTTCCATGGCTTCTGGTTCATCTTCGGCTTCATCCCTAGACTCTTCCGGGCTATGCGAAGTCTTCAATGTAGGCTATGGAAAGGCTTACAGCTTCAATGAGGTCTTATCGATGCTTTCTGAAGCCTTGGGCGTAAAGCCCAAGGTAAGGTACGTAGAGAACCCCATAAGGAACTACGTATGGCATACGTTAGCCGATACGAGGAAGGCTGAGAGGCTTCTGGGCTTTAGGGCTTCCGTAAGCCTCAAGGAAGGCATAAGAAGGCTTGTCGATTCGATTTGAGCCCGGCTGGGGCTGCGAAGGAAAGGAATGATAAGCCATGAGGATCATCATCGTCAAGGACTACGATGAGATGAGCAGGGAAGCCGCCAGGATCATCGCCCATCAGATAAGGAAAAAGCCCCATTCGGTCCTTGGTTTGGCGACGGGAAGCACTCCCTTGGGCGTCTACAGGGACCTTATCCGCATGCATAGGGAAGAGGGGCTGGACTTTTCGAAAGTAACTACCTTCAACCTCGACGAATACTATGGATTAAGCCCGCAGCATCCTCAGAGCTACAGCCATTACATGTTCGAAAACTTCTTCAGGCACGTCAACATAAACCCCAGAAACGTCCACATACCCGATGGATTAGCGAAGGATGTTAGGGCTTTCTGCCTTGAATACGAGGAAAGGATAAGGGAAGCCGGAGGGATCGACTTACAGCTTCTAGGCATCGGTAGGGACGGGCACATAGCCTTCAACGAGCCGGGCTCATCCTTGGCTTCGAGAACGCGCCTCGTCGCTTTAGCCGAAGAAACGATAAAAGATAATGCCAGATTCTTCAGAAGCCCTGAAGAAGTTCCAAGGTATGCCATAAGCATGGGATGCGGGACGATCATGGAAGCCAGGAGAATCCTCCTTATAGCCAGCGGATCGGCGAAGGCTTATGCCGTTGCAGCCTTCATCGAAGGACCGATAACATGCCAGGTAACGGCTTCCATCCTACAGATGCATCCTGACGTAACGGTCATCCTGGATGAGGAGGCGGCTTCGAAGCTGAATCGAAGGGAATATTACAGGCATGCGGAAAGGCTTTTCAGGCAAATCGAATGAAGGGAATCGATTTTTATAGGATGGGATGATCTATATCTATATATACGATAAGAAACCTTCTGAAGTCCCTCCCTTCGAGCATTCCGACATTCCATCCGCTCCGCTCCGCTACGCTTCGTTACGCTACTTTACGTTACGTTGCGTTGCGTTAGGAAGAGCACTTCGATGGAGAATACCTATTGAAAAGAACAGGCATTGTTAAGGCATTAATGCTCCTGATTTCGATCACCGTTGCTTTTGCCCCTATCTTCTATGCCCTAAACCTTTATGAATGGAACATCCAAGCCCTTTTTACGCCTTCCTACATTCCTCCAAAAATCGACTTTCGCATGGAACCTTCAGGCGTCAGGTTTGAGGGGAGGAAGCTCCTGGCATCCTTCAGGCTTACGAACCTTGGAGAGGTTAGATTGGTCTTTGAAGGCTTAAATGGGACGGCCTACGGTCCCGATGGGAAAGCCTTCGCTTCAGCCTCCCTGGATAGGGCTGTTTCCTTGCCTCCGAATTCGACAGAAGTCCTCATGCTAAAGATCAGCCTTGACGGAGAAGCCTTGAAAAGGCTTATACGATACTTTGAAGGACGGGAAAGCATAAACGTTGAGGTTAGGGGCGAGGCTTCGATGCTCGTTTTCGGCTCGAAGGTAAAGGCGCCCATATCAGCATCCTTCGAAATAGGCTTGGCAGATGTCAGGGCTATAGGCTAGGCGGAATTGGGAATCGTTAAAGCCCTTTCGATAA